>Ga0255426_10121_pt1 | contig 15863 bp, 17 predicted proteins | sample ANMaggSeSYBR02J9_FD_182666 | JGI IMG/M metagenome (GOLD analysis project Ga0255426, IMG submission 182666) | Sediment cell enrichment communities from methane seep in Santa Monica Basin, California, United Staets - ANME aggregate JGI... | ecosystem: Environmental > Aquatic > Marine > Cold seeps >...
CAAAAATACTGTTCTAACCGGAGTATTTAAATATTTTAACTTCATAATATAATAAAGTGAGTGCTTAGAATGGGGAGATATAGTGGGTATAATAATCTGCAATAGAGACAACATAAAGCTATTATTAGATAGCTCATTTTGGCAGCTGATTGTTATTTATAACACAAATAGCAGCAGAGTGGTGATATATTAAATGCATTCTAAAAAAGAATCAGCTATAAATAGACTCCTCCTCAAAATAAAATTTGAAACTGCGGATATTAACATTATAAAGACCTAAAGACAAATTACACTATAATATTACCAAAATAAAGGAACGAAATTATGAATCCGACAATCAACGGAGTAAAGATAAAAAACCTAAAAGTTATTCCTGACGAACGTGGCTGGCTTATGGAGATCCTGCGATGTGATGAGGAAATATTTACACAATTCGGTCAGGTCTATGCAACAACTGCATATCCCGGTGTAGTCAAAGCATGGCATTATCACAAAATACAGACTGATAATTTCACCTGTATACATGGTATGATGAAAGTGGCATTATACGACGCAAGGGAAGAATCAAACAGCCATAAAGTCTTGATGGAATTCTTTGTAGGTGAGAAGAATCCGATATTGATCAGTGTGCCGCCAGGTGTATACCATGGATTTAAAGGCATTGGTACTCAAACGGCATATTTTCTAAGTATTCCCACACGTCCGTATAATTATGATGAACCGGATGAGTATAGACTGCCTCCTGACACAAATGAGATCCCTTATGATTGGGGACTTACACCTGGCTTAAAGCATGGTTGATCAGGATATAGATAACTTAAGGGGGTTAGAAATATGAATATTCTTATAACTGGTGGTTCGGGCTTTATCGGAAGCAACTTTATCAGATATATGCTAAACGAGCATCCGGATGATATGATAATCAATCTTGACGTGTTGAGTTATGCAGGAAATCCGGATAATCTAAAAGATATTCACAACAATCCGAATTATTTGTTTGTCCAGGGGGATATCTGCGACCCAGTTATTGTAGATAAACTCATGAAGGAGCGAAAGATCGATCATATTGTCCATTTTGCAGCCGAAAGTCATGTTGATCGCTCGATCAAAGACGGCTCTGTATTTGTAAGAACCAATGTTCTTGGTACATATGTTCTACTTGATAGTGCAATGCAAAATGGTGTCGAGAGATTTATCCACATCTCAACAGATGAGGTTTACGGAAGTATAATAAACGGCTCCTTCAAAGAAACAGATATCCTCAACCCTTCAAGCCCGTATTCTTCCAGTAAAGCCGGATCTGATCTGCTTGTGCGGTCATTTTATCTAACTCATAACCTGCCGGCAATTATTACAAGGTGCACAAACAATTTCGGTCCTTACCAGCATCCTGAGAAATTAATTCCATTATTTATCACCAATCTGTTAGAGGAAATGAAAGTACCTGTCTATGGCACGGGCCAGAATGTGCGTGATTGGATCTTTGTGCTTGACCACTGCCACGCTGTTGACCATATACTCAAGTACGGTGAAGTCGGTGAGATATATAATATCGGCGGTGGTGCCGAGATAACAAATCTTGATATAACGCAAAAGATACTTGAGATACTTGGAAAAGATAATACTATGATCAAGTATGTTAAAGACCGTCCCGGTCATGATTTTCGATATTCTCTCGACTGTTCTAAGTTAAGAGAGACCGGATGGGTTCCGGAGTATAATTTCGAGGATGCACTTAATGAGACTATAGCATGGTATATTGATAATAAATGGTGGTGGAATAAATTAAAACATTGATACTCGGTGCTACCGGAATGCTTGGATATGATCTACAAAATGTCTTTCCGGACGCTGTTGCACAGGGCAGGTCACCGAATATTACTGATGAAGCTGCAATCAGCACCTTTATATTAAAGCAAGATCCGGACCTTGTGATCAATGCTGCTGCCTATACTGATGTAGATGGCTGTGAAGATAACCGCGAGATCGCTTTTAAGGTAAATGGCGAAGCACTGGAATATATTGCAAAAGCATGTGATAAGACAGGAGCAGTACTCGTTCATTATAGTACTGATTATGTATTTAACGGATCAAGAGAAGAATATGTTGAATCAGATACACCCAGCCCGATCAATGCCTATGGTGAATCAAAGCTCCTTGGTGAGAAAAATATTATTAATTGTATGGATGATTACCGGATCATACGAACTTCATGGCTTTTTGGAACACATGGAAATAATTTTGTTAAGACTATGTTTACCTTATCAAAAAATATGGATACTGTTAAAGTAGTAAATGACCAATTCGGTAAACCAACATATACCAAAGATCTTGCTCAAAAAACCAATGATATTACCGGGCTTGCATCCGGAATATATCATATTACCAATGAAGGAGTGTGTTCATGGTATGAGTTTGCTGCTGCGATTATTGATAATGCAGTACCATGTTCAAGTGATGAATTTGTAAGAAAAGCAAAACGTCCTGAATATTCTGTTCTTGTTAACACAAAAACAACACAGATGCGGCACTGGGAAAGTGCTTTAAATGAATATTTAAATACAAAGAGATAGGGAGAAATTATTATGAAAGGTATAATACTTGCCGGGGGTACAGGTTCACGTTTATATCCGCTGACAAAGGTAACAAATAAGCACTTACTTCCGGTTTATGATAAGCCGATGATCTATTATCCACTGCAGACGATGATCGATGCAGGAATTGATGAGATCATGATCGTATCAGGTAAGGGGCATGCAGGTCATTTTCTTGAACTGTTAGGTTCGGGTTCGGAATGGAACGCTTCATTCACCTATGAAATACAGGACAAAGCAGGTGGTATCGCACAGGCACTCGGACTTGCAGAACAATTTGCCGATGATGAAAATGTGGCAGTGATCCTTGGTGATAATATCTTTCAAGATGTTATTAAGGAAGAGGTATTGAGTTTTGGAAACGGTGCAAGAATATTTCTTAAGGAAGTGCAGGATGCTGGTAGGTTCGGTGTAGCTGAATTGGACGGGGATCGGGTTTTATGTATAGAGGAGAAGCCTGAGGTGCCGAAATCGAATTATGCAGTTACCGGGTTGTATATGTATGATACGGGGGTATTTGATGTTATTAGGAGGTTGGAGCCTTCCGGGAGGGGGGAGCTTGAGATCACTGATGTTAATAATTATTATATTGAGGTTGGTGGTATGGGGTATCGGGTGCTGGATGGATACTGGAGTGATGCAGGGACTTTTGAGAGTTTGATGAGGGCAGGGGTTATGGTGGAGAAGTATATGGAATGGGAAAATGGGGGCTAAGGGAGAGGGTTATGTGAACTTATTTTTCACATTTTTCTACACTTAACTTGTATACAATTACCGGATTAATACTTCTATTGGCACTGTCCTAAAAACCAGTTATTTCAATAGAGGATTATTTAAATCGATAATTACATAGACACGGATACATTCAACTCCTGCGGAGTTGAATGCCTGCAACGCCTAAGGGGCGTGCAGGTAACACAGATACACTCACCTCCTGCGGAGTTGAGTGCCTGCTACGCCTGAAGGGCGTGCAGGTTACACGGATTTAAGGTTGTTGTGGTCGATATCATAAGATTCCATTAAGTTTGTGATAGAAAGTATTTGATCAAAATCAAATCCGTGTAAATCTGTGTCTGAAAAATAACTGGGAAATGGTACAGTGCCATTTCTATTCACCGAAACATTTAACCACACTCAAATCATACTACAATTAGAGTCTTATGAAAGATAAAGTTACGATTAAAATTCCCAGGGAGCTATATGAAACACTTCAACAAATGATAGAGGGTACAGGTTTCTCCAGCACCACGGAATTTATAGTGTTTACTATGCGAACACTTGCATCCACAGGCAAGATCACTGAAGAAGATAATCTTACTGAACAAGAAGTTCAAATAATAAAACAAAGACTTAAAAGACTTGGATATTTATAGGGGAGACATATTAATGAACCATTTGGATCAATTAGAAAGTCAGAGTATCTATATAATCCGTGAAGCCTATAAACAGTTTAAAAACATTGCTATATTATGGAGTATAGGAAAGGATTCTACTACTCTTATGTGGCTTACCAGAAAAGCCTTCTATGGCAGAGTCCCATTTCCTGCACTTCATATAGATACAAGCTATAAGTTCCAGGAGATCTATGATTTTAGAAGCGAATGGGCTGATAAATGGGATATGGAACTTATAATAGGTAAGAATGAACAATCCCTTAATGAGGGTATGGGACCTGATGCCACTGATAAATTAGCATGCTGCGGGCAGTTAAAAACTGAAGCTCTCAAACAGACTATTGCTAAATACGGGTTCAAGGCATTACTTTTAGGTATCCGCAGGGATGAGCATGGTATTAGAGCAAAGGAACGTGTCTTTTCGCCGAGAGATAAGCAGTTCCAGTGGGATTATAAAGACCAGCCTCCTGAATTGTGGGATCAGTTCAAGAACCAGCAGCAAGGTGAGCAGCATATCAGGGTACATCCACTGCTGCACTGGACCGAACAGGATATCTGGAAATATATCCAGAGGGAAAATATCCCTGTAGTAGATCTATATTTTGCAAAGAATGGTAAACGATACCGCAGCATAGGATGTGAGACATGCTGTGAACCGGTTGATTCGGATGCAAATACTGTTGATAAGATCGTGGAAGAATTATCGACCACAAAAATATCAGAACGGTCCGGGCGTGCACAGGATAAGGAAAGTGCATATGTAATGCAGAAATTGCGGGCTCTCGGGTATATGTAAATCTTCATTTGAGATACAAATGTCTATTGAATTTGTACTTATTAGTGTCTTATTGATATCAATAGTAATAGAATATATTGATGCGACACTTGGTATGGGATACGGTACTGCACTCACTCCTATACTGCTATTAATGGGCTTCTCACCACTTCAGGTAGTACCTGCAATTCTACTGGCACAGTTCATTGCCGGAATAATAGCAGCCGTACTGCATCATGGAGCAGGTAATGTCTCATTTGATTTTAAGAACGATCATGAACATGAGATCGTAAAAAGATTGGGAAAACTTGGATACATCCCAAGATCAACTGATTCGAAAATATCACTGGTACTGGTAATTTGCAGTATAGCAGGAGTGATTATTGCTGTGGTGATTGCATTGAGTTTACCTGTGTTCTATCTTGAACTATATATCGGACTTCTTGTAATGTCTATGGGAATTCTTGTTTTGATAAAACATAAGACCCGGGTGAAATTCTCATGGAAAAGGATAATTGGTATTGGTGCTCTTGCATCATTTAACAAAGGAATATCAGGTGGTGGATACGGTCCGTTGATAGTATCAGGCCAGATACTATCAGGAGTTAATAGTAAAAGTTCAATAGGTATAACTGCTCTGGCAGAAGGAGTAACTTGTCTGGTAGGCGTCTTAGCTTATTTTTATTTTGCCAAACAGGTTGACTGGATACTTGCTCCGTATCTGGTAATAGGTTCCCTGCTCTCAGTACCACTATCAGTATATACTGTGAAGATAATGCCAGCCAAAAAATTTACCTTAATGATCGGGGGAGTAACAACACTTCTCGGTATGATGATACTGACTAAATTGATAATATATTGAGGATTTGAATATGGATAAAGAAAATTTAAAATTTGTAATTGTCGGTCATATTGACCATGGAAAGAGTACTTTGATCGGAAGATTGCTATATGATACGGATTCACTTCCCAAAGGTAAGATCGAAGAGATCGAACAGATATGCAAAAGCCTTGGTAAGGATATAGAATTCGGTTATGTTATGGATCATCTTGAAGAAGAACGGGATCAAGGTATTACTATTGACACTGCCCAGACTTTTTTTAACACTACAAAAAGGAATTATGTGATCATAGATGCTCCGGGACATGTAGAATTTATTAAGAATATGATCAGTGGTGCATCCCAGGCAGAAGCTGCTGTGCTTATAGTGGATGCTGATGAGGGTGTAAAGGAACAGACAAAGAGACATGCTTACATTCTTGGAATGCTGGGGCTGGACCAGGTGATTGTGGTTATTAATAAAATGGACCTGGTGGATTATGACAGGGAAAAGTTTGAAACGGTAAAAAAAGAACTTCTTGGTTTTTTATCAGGGATAAATATTAAACCGTCCTATATAATACCTATTTCTGCGAAAGAAGGAGATCTTATTACCGGAAAAAATGACAATATGGACTGGTACCAGGGTCCGGACTTCCTGCAAGCTCTGGATTCATTTAAAATAAAAGAAAGTGCAAAGAATAAACCTTTACGTTTTGTGGTTCAGGATGTCTATAATTTTGATAAGCGCATTATAGCAGGAAGGGTTGAAAGCGGGATCATAAGAAAAGGAGATAGGATAAAGATACTGCCATCAGGTGAAGAAACCACAGTAAAATCCGTAGAAGAGTTTTTAAAAAATGTAACAGAAGCTGAAGCAGGAAAAAGCACAGGTATTACTACAGAGGATAAATTGTTCATTGACAGAGGTGATGTAATTGTGCATGATAGAGATGTCCCTGTATTAACTAACCATATTAGAGCTAATATATTCTGGATGGATAATACTCCATTTAATAAAGGTGATATCTTATGGTTCAGGTGCGCTACACAGGATGTAGCATGTGAAATCGAAAAGATAAACAGAGTTATTAATTCTTCTACTCTTGATTTGATAGCCGAAGATGCGGATGAGATCAAGAACCGGGAAGTGGCAGATATAATTATTAAAACTGATAAACCTGTTGTTGTTGAGAATTTTAATACAATAGAAGAACTGGGACGTTTTGTACTTAGAACTGATGATACTCTTGCCGGTGGCATTATTACGGAGCTGGTACAATGATCACAGTATTAGCTATTGATGCCCTGGAATATACACTGGTCGAAAAGTTCGATTGTAATAATTTGAAGCAGAAATATTATGGAAAGACGAACATCTCCGAGTTCTCAGAGCCAAGGACCATGGTGCTCTGGAGTTCGTTTATGACAGGAAAAAATATGGAAAAAGAGATCCTGGCCAAAGGGGATAAAGAGATGTGGAATACCAGGTTGGATATAAAGGATACCTTCTTTGATCAATTCGAAAATCCGAAGATCATAGATCTGCCCGGATTTAATTATATTACAGATCAACATGATCAGGAGCGTAAATTGCTTAAGGAATTCTTTGATGTACAGTCTGAAGAAGAAAAGGATCAGGTTAGAGTGGAATATAACAACCTTGCATTTGAACATCACCGAAAAATAAAAGAGGAATTCATTGAAGTTTTGGAAGCAGATCATGATTTTATACTTGGTTATTTCAGTGTGGCTGATGTTATCGGGCATTTGAATTTTGGAAACAGGACTATGATGAAAATGATCTATAAGGATCTTGATGAGATTGCCGGTAGTCTGAAGAACCAGTTTATTGTACTATCTGACCACGGAATGGAGCAAATAGGTATATTCGGAGACCATTCTAATTATGGGTTCTGGAGTACGGATTTCAAAGATCTGGATAATCCTGGAATTACTGATTTTGCTGAGATAATTAGAGAAATGAGATAGGTGATAATATGGAATATGGTGAAATAAAAATCCCGAAAGAGATTATAAGTAAAATTGAAGCACGGCTTGAAGAAACTGGTTTTGAATCAGTGGATAAGTATGTAACATTCGTATTAGAGGAAGTTATTAAAGAGGTTGGAGATGATGAGCCTGAAGAGGTGTTTTCTGAGGAAGATGAGAAGAAAGTTAAGGAGAGGTTGAGGGCATTGGGGTATCTGGATTGATGGTTATATCCGGGATCCAGTGATTTTAAAAATTATAATGGATGCAGATTTACACCACCAGATCATGTTCTTTTAGCATGTCGGTTTTTTCAGCTTCAACAGGAGTTTCTAACCATTTTTTCATTTTCATTTCAAATTTTTTTTCCTCTAGCATACGGAGCATTTCATCCTCATTATTAGCTATAAAATCAAGGCGTCTCAAACTAACCGGGAATTGAAAAAAATTCAAAAAGTTTTTCTGGGATACTGTTAATACCAGTATAAATAAATATTAGCAGTGCTATTTTATATATGTATGGAAATATACAAGAATAAGCACGTCTGGTTAATATTAATTCTCTTATTAGCATTTTCCCTTAATTTTACTCCTCATAAAGATTACCCATATCCGGTGCATGTTGATGAATGGCAAAATCTTGCAATTTCACAGGCAATACTGGATGAGGAGAATGTGATATACACTGATCCATTCATGGGTGAAAAAACCAAAACAAATGATCTGGAGATCGGACTGCGTTTATTCCTTGCTGTATTTAAGGAACTGACAGGTTTTTCATGGATATTTATATTCAGGTACATGCCAGGTATTATTTTTATATTCACAGTGCTGGCAGTGTATATTTTTGCAAACCGTGAAGGATATGGATTGCAAGCTGCCTTTTTAATGGCTTTTGTTCCAACCACAGTCAGATTGATCGGACCCGGTTTTTTAGTAGCTGTCGGGATTGGAATAATGTTTATTCCGTTATCATTGTTTTTAGCATATAATGTGAAAAAATATATTGTGTTGTTGTTTTTTATTGCTTTTTTATTTTTAGCCCACCCGCCCACGGCTCTGGCTTTGATCACTGTATTGATCCCGTTTGTTTTGTTGAATTACCGGAATGATCATAAGCATAGTATATATATTACAGCCGTGTTGATTTTTGCTTTTCTTATCTCAAGTCCGAGACTTCTGTATCTTGTTAAACCAACCGCTATATCGATGATAAGTTTTTCGACATGGTACCTGCCCTTTGCACCGACTATATATGATGTATACGGTTATTTATTGACGTTTATATTTATTGTTGGTTTTGGTGCTTTAGTATGGCGCGGTAAAATAAAGGATTACAGTCTGGTATGTGCATCCATACTTTTAGCTTTACCAATTGCGGTATATTCATATTATTATATCGGTAACGGGATTATTTATGATAGAAATTATTCTTACCTGATGGTTTTGATGAGTATTATCGGAGGCTATGGTCTTCTTCGTATATCTACTGCACTGAAAAAGTATAGATTTGCTATGGTAATTTATATACTGCTGATAGTATCAATATTATTTTTTGCTGTGAATGCACATTCGAATATTCAATATTATCATATAATGGATAAGCAGGAGTACGGGGACTATTTATGGATAAAGGAGAACCTGGGAGATATACAGGGAAAATCCGTAATTGAGCCGTGGGAAGCCAGAGCATATGTTCCGGTAACGGGGAGAAATGTGTATTCCTATATCCCTCTGGGACCGTCTGAATTATGTGAAAAACGCAATCGTGAGATATCTGAATTCTTTGATAATAATGGGGAAAATTCCACATTTTTAATGGTAAATAATATATCGATTGTTTATCATAAAGAGGATATAATGAATCCGGATCTGGTTGAGGTTAAGCCGAATATTTATCTGTATGGTGTAGAATGGTGAGCGTTACTTATATGTGGTATTTTATGAACCTTGAAGAAGTACTGGCTTTAAGCGACCGTAAAGGATCATTTTTTTCATGATCTTCACGTACCTCTGCATTCTTGGTGGTTAGTATTTTTTCAAGTGATTTCTTAGTGGCATACAAGTATAGCTATAATGATTCGTAGTCATCAATGTTATCAACATCACCCTCCGGTTCTTTTATCATCAATATGGAAAGTGTTATTATCAATATCCCGCTCATAGCACCGATAAGATATGATACCCACCCTATGTCCATTAATCTATACCAGACAATAAATGCACCTACGATGCCTGCGATTGCTATAAATATATAGTCTTTTTTTGTCAGTTCGCCGGGCTGTTCATATTCAGGCGATTTTTCAGGTTTGAATAAAATCGCCAGAACTCCCAGGGCGATCATGATTATAAGGAAATAGTCAAGTGATATGTAATGTTCTACATATAATGGTTTGAATTCATGTATCAGGAGAGTTATAAGAAAGATGAATAGGATTATCTGGAACGTACCGGTAATTGTACTGCTCAGGATTTCGTTTTGGGTTAATTTTTTTAATTTATTCATTATATACTCCCTGCTGATTCTTCTGATATTTGTTAAGTATTACTGAAATGTACCGTTTATGAATTTGTAGACACTTCCACTATATTCGGGTGTTTCCATAACCAGACTATCACCGGAATATGTAAGGTTGATACGTGGTATGTATTTTATATAGAGCGGGTCGGATGGATGTCGGAATTCCGTCTGGTATATATTCCATTTGAAATGATTTTTTATGGACACAGATGAAGGTGAATATATAAGAATAGCAGAGCCATTCTTGTAGAGCACTTCATATTCCGGATACTCCAGATATGTTGTATTCCGGTCATTTTCAAGAAATGTGCCGTCCGGCAGATACACATCATAATCCTGTGCTATAAAACCAGGGGTAATACCAGAAAGCTTTTTTATACCGTTTATGAATGTCTGCACTTTTATATACCCGCCGTCCCTGGGCAGTGTGAAGATAAATCCGATCTCTGATGGGTTTTTTATTTTATTTCGCCATGATACACACATTATGTGGGCGTGCTCAGTTTCATCTATGGATACGAGTTTTACATCACTGTCATCGAACCAGCTAATGTCTGGATCTTTTGCAATTGCTTTTGCACTTGCCGAAAAACTGCGGGTTGAGCCGTCATAGTGTGCTAGACTATCCCATGCAGTGAAATACAGTATTTTGCTGTTGTTGTGGAGAATGTGGATGATCTTATCGGATGAATTGCTGCTTGTTTGTATTTTATATGAGTTTGTGTTGTTTTGCAGCACTGGTTTTTGCATACCGGCTGATACTTGCATATATAGCGGTACGTATTCAAATGAATTGTCGGTTATACTATGGTTGTTGATAAATAAATAGGAAACCTGCCATTTAAATAGATTATTTGCTTTTTCAATTGGTGCGTCTGAAGTGAAACTAACCGTCATATTATTTTCTGAATCCAGGAACAATTGCTTGTTTGTACTTTGAACCTGTGGAATGACATAGGTATCATTCCCAAGATTAAGTTGATAGTTTGTTTTTTCATCATTTATGAGTACATCACCGGAAGGGGTTATTAATGTGCTATATTTTTGGTCGTATTTAATCCCGTAACCCGCTGCTCCAAGTTTTTCAGGGTATTTTACGTCCCCAAACATCGTGATCGAGAGGTTTGACGATTTCTTCGGATTCGTTAAAATATAACCAAGCATGGAGGGATCTTTAGAGGCATTGTGCCAGAATACTTTCATGTAATATTCCTCGTCTGATTCAAATATCTCAACTGTTTTATTATCGTGTTCATTGAACCAGATAATATCATTATTTTCACTCCAGCCTCCCATCCTTTTAGATATCCTGTTATAATTAAGCCAGCTTTCCCATGCAGATAAGGACGGCAGTTTCTTTCCATTGAAATTGTAAATAAGGATATTAAAGATCTCCGCTCTTGCAATAAGGTTAAGTTGCAGAGGTATATCAGCCTGCAAACCGTCAAATGTGATCCTTAGCGGTGAATAACCATCCACAGCATGTTCCATATAGACCTTTGTAAGCTTCCATTCAAACAGATTTTTCACCTCAACAGCACCAAAATAATCTAGCCTTGCAGAACCTCTGCTATAATTAAAAATCTGGAATTCGTTCTTACTATCAGGTATTTCAAGTCCCTTTTTCCAGATATGGTTGGATTTCTCATCATTCTCATAAACTGAGCCTTTCTGAAGTGATATACTTTCTGGTGGTTCTACAAATTTAAGCATATACTGCGACCTCCCTAGTTTTGAATCATTTAGAGTGTCTGCGAAGAGGGTGATGTCTATAGTCTCGTTGCCCCACAACCTGAAGATATATCCAGCGCGTGTCACGTTAGCGCTTATATTATGAAAATATATCATCAATTGTTCGTAATCTTCACCTTTGCTGTATTCTACCTTCTTAGGATCTGTCGAGTTGCTGAACCACTGATGCAGCCGCTTCTCGGTATTATTAAATGTAAGGGCGGCTTGCCATGAATTTATAGTATAGATCTTTATGCCATTATAATAAATATCTGCCATCACCGGACAAGTAGAACTGTAGTCAGATTCGATATGGATGTTTTCTGTGCTGATTGTATTTTTCAGGGGCGGTGTATCAGGATTTCCAGCTATATATAAAGCTGTTAGGATAAGTACGAGCATTATGATGATGAAAATATATTGTAATTTCATGAGTTTAGCAATCCTTTTATAGTGTTAAGACAATGTGTATAGTGGACCAGGGGGTTATTATGAAAATTTTCAATTCAGGAGAGTGGGCTATAACACAATTCTTTCCCCACACACATACAAGACCAGAATTGGTAGTATATATTATAATAAATCATTTCTATATACACATTGTTTCAATTCTTAATAAGTATTACTATAATTTTTCAAATTTTATAAAAATTTTGAAAAATTGGGAATTCTACTTCACTGGTAAATATAATGGTAAAATTAATCAATAATCAACAAATGAAATTTTGGGGGATAAAATGGAAGTTATGAATGATTTAAGGATCGTTATACCTGCAATGAATGAAGAATCTAGTATTGGTAGCGTACTTGAGCGGATAAAAACCTCATGTCCTGATGCTGAGAAAGTAGTAGTTGATGATGGAAGTACTGATAAAACAGCAGATATTGCCAGAAAAAGTGGTGCAATCGTGATAAGAAATCCAACTAACTACGGCTATGGAAAAGCTCTTAAAATCGGCTTTGCATATGACAGCGGAAAACGGATAAATTATCTCGGTTTTCTGGATGCGGATAACACATACCCTCCAGAGGATATTGTCAAACTATACAATCTCTGCAAGGAGAAGAATGTAGATATTGCAGTGGGTTCCAGATTTCTTGGAAAGAATGATGGTATGCCGATCATCCGCAAGATTGGAAATCGGGTTTTTGCAAATATTGTTTCTGTGTATACAGGAAAACAAATAACTGATGCAGGAAGCGGGCTTCGTGTGTTTAAATCCTCTATTCTGCCAGATCTTAAGAACCTTCCTAACCAGTTGAATTACACTCCGGGCATGACTTCAAAGGCACTCCACACCGGTATGTCATATAAAGAGATACCGATTGATTATCATGAACGAAGTGGTGATAGTAAACTCAATGCTATGAGTGATGGATACAGGTTTCTTGAAGTTATAATGACTTCAGTTCGAAATCACACACCCATCTCATTTTTTGGCACAGTAGGTATTCCTATCATCATAGTAGGTATAATACTTGGGGCCTATGGTTCAATTAAGTTCATGCAGACACAGGAATTTTTTATTCCAACATTTATTTTAACTACATTACTTATAATCACTGGAATCTTAATAGTAATTTTTGGTTTTTTTGCTGATATGATCGTGGATTTGAGGCGAGTAATCGAGAGAATGGAAAAAAAAATAGAAAATAAAAATGGTTGAATCTTCAATAATAATCCTCACACGGAATGGTGAAAAAACTGTCCGAGATCTAATGCAGATAATATTTTATCAAGAATATACCGACTTTGAAGTAATTGTTATCGATTCAGCATCTACTGATAATACTCCTAAAATCGTGAATGAATACTCCATAAAATTTTTTTCAATCGAAAAAAGCGATTTCAATCATGGTATAACACGAAATATGGGTGTAAAACTTGCTAGTGGAAAATATATAGTTTTTATAACACAGGATGCCACGCCGATAGATAACAAATGGCTTGGTAGATTGATAAAAAACCTTGAAAATGAGGATGTAGCTGGCGTATATGGTAGACAGATACCAAGAGAAGATGCAAATCCAATAGAGGCATTCTTTCTAAACGAAAAATATCCTTTAACAGGAATAGTAAAAAGAGGACGAAATGTTGATATGAATATAATATTTTTTTCTGATGTAAATGCTGCAATTAAAAAAGATGTCTGGAATAAATATAATTATCACAGAACGATAATGTGTGAGGATCAGCAGTGGGCTAAGGATGTCTTATTAAACGGGTATAAAATTATTTATGATCCCGAAGCAGCAGTATATCATTCCCACAACCATACTCTTAAATCGGTATTCAAACGGTACTTTGATACAGGCGCATCACTTAAGCTGATTGCTAGTAAAGAGTACTCTATAAAGAGTGTATCCGGCAGCGGTTTAAAGCATGTAATAAAGGAATTTATATTCTTGCTAAATAATCGGTATATAATGTGGATACCGTATGCAATATTTTACAATGGATGCAAATTTATAGGTATACTTTTAGGAAGACATGAACAAATTATCCCAAGGTGTTTTAAGAAACGCATAAGTCTGAGTCCGGATTGGTGGTAAAATGAAAATCTGTACTCTAACTTACACATATTCACCATACAACAAAGGTGGTGCAGATTTATATGCTGAAACAATCTCAAAACAACTTTCTGATAGAGGACATGAAGTTATTGTGATCGCCGCAAAACCGACTAATGATAAGTCACTTTCTTATACGGTTGAAGAGCGGGATGGGATAAAGATATACTGGTTTTATCCATTAAATATATCCAGTTTTTGTAATATCGCCAAAAAACCTTTATTTATGCAAGGTATTTGGCGGTTGCTTGATATCTGGAACATTCATTCATATTATATTGTAAAAAAAATACTAAAAAAGGAGATGCCAGATGTTGTTCATACACATACACCTGTTGGTTTAACTCCTTCTGTGTTTAATGTTGTAAAGTCACTTGGGATACCACTTATTTTTACACTTCATGATTATTATTTGATATGCCCAAGGATATCATTGCTGCATAGTTCTGGTGAGATTTGCACTAAACCACATATATTATGTAACATATATAAAAATTTTAATAAAACATTAATCAGCGGCGCACCAGACGTTATAATTGCACCATCTAAATTTGTAATAGATATGCATACTGACAATGGTTTATTTAATTTAAGTAAGAAAATTGTACTTCCAAACACGGTTGATTTTAAATTGAATAGTCCAGAAATTAAGAAAGACCACATATGTACACAGTATTTGTATGTAGGTCAAATTATATCCCATAAAGGAATTCATATATTGATAAAAGCATTTTTAGAATTGAAATATGAAAACATAAGGTTAAATATTGTCGGAAGTGGACTTCAAGAAACCGAATTAAAGAATTTATCAAATAATGATAAGAGAATTGTCTTTTGTGGAAAATTATTCAATAATGATCTTAAAAAAAAATATAGAACTTCAAATTTCACAATTGTTCCATCTATTTGTTATGAAAATTCTCCACTGGTAATATATGAAAGTTTTAGTCAAGGGACTCCAGTAATAGGTAGTAGAATTGGTGGAGTACCTGAATTAGTAATTGATGGATATAATGGTTATTTATTTGAACCAGGAGATACATTAGGACTTAATAAAGTTTTAGAAAATTCATTAAATAATAAATCGGTGCATAATGAATTATGTATAAATGCTCTTGAATCATTTAAAAAATATGATATGTCAAGACATATTGAAATACTCGAGGGAATATATGCTGAGTGCACAAATGAAAGCAAATCTTAATTTGTTTTCGATTGTATATATTATTGCGGCTGCATTAATGTGCAATATTTTTCAATTACCAGATATTATTAAAGCATATTTAGCATTGCCAGCATTTTTAATATTTCCACAACAAGTTGGTGAATTTACATTTGGAATTATAAATAAAATTATAGGTGCAACACATTTCGATTTTGACCCAATATCACGGTATATTATTGCATGGTTAACTGGATTAATTACATTGTTTTTATCATTGTTATTACTTGTAAATCAACCCTA
>Ga0255426_10122_pt1 | contig 15834 bp, 19 predicted proteins | sample ANMaggSeSYBR02J9_FD_182666 | JGI IMG/M metagenome (GOLD analysis project Ga0255426, IMG submission 182666) | Sediment cell enrichment communities from methane seep in Santa Monica Basin, California, United Staets - ANME aggregate JGI... | ecosystem: Environmental > Aquatic > Marine > Cold seeps >...
TCATCATAGAGCAGCTCAATAATATGCCGGACCCCCACGCTTCCTTTAAATGACTTGCCTATTTTCTCAAGATGGGAATTTGTGGCCTTTTTAAGTGCCGGATCATTAATCAGTTCATGATTTGCATCTACTAAAGATCCGTAACACCCGTTGCAGATAGTCAGGACATCACACTTCATCTCTTCTGAAATAACAATATTGCGTGCTGCAAGCGCAAGCCATGTAGCTTTATCGAATGACCTGAACACACCGGGTGCCGGACAGCATGATGCTCCAGGTAGGTCACAGCAGTCAATATCCATTTTATCAAGGCAGAGTTTAGTGGCTTTCTCTATCCCGGGGTATCTATTAGGAGTAATGCAGCCTAAGAAAAGTGATAATTTGTTCATGATGATATCTCCACATATTTTTTTATAAATTAATAACAACAGCTACTTATCAACCGTTAGTTTGTCAAATTCACACGATTGTAAAAGTGTCTGCACATCTTTCAGAGCATCCGGATATTTATGGACTGTTTCCGGGATGGCCTCCATTTGAAGTTTCTTACGTTTTTCCTTCACGTCATCATTGATAGGTACGGCATGACCGAATTCCAGCACCAGTTGGCTGACCTTGCGGTGCGCCGGCAGCATGAAACCTTCATGGACAGCAAGAGTGCGTATGGTAAGGATCGTATCAGCGATCTTAATATCACGAGGACAGCGCTCCTGGCATGTATAACAGGTTGTACACATCCAGAGGTTTTCATCTTGCAGTATATTCTTACCAGTACGTGCACTTCTTACGATCCTGCGTGTGTTAAGACTTGTATAGCGGCCAGAAGGGCAACTGCCTGTACATGTTCCGCATTGCATACATGTAAGTACTTCAAGTCCTGCCTCCTTTAATGCATTTGATATACCAGATCCATTCATTTCTTATTCACCTGCTTTTATTAATATGCATATAGATTTCCATACGGTCTGCTTGATACAGGAAGTAATTTGATAAAAGGTTTACTCATGACCTCTTCAAGGTCAAGTCCGAAATGTTTACAGTATTCACCGAGATGTTTTTTCAGGAGTTTAATATCTTTATCATTCAGTTCAAGTACACTTACTTCTGCACCCAGGGTATGTTCTTCCACCTCACCTCTAATGTAGATCACACCGCCGTGCATACCTGTTCCGAGATAATCACCTGCGATCGGAGTATCATCGTCTTTATCCAGTCCAAGCAGCACCAGGACCCCTCCTGCCATATATTCACCGCAGAAATCTCCGGCTACACCACCTACAATGATCACAGGCACCTGTTTTTTATATTCCTTCATGTGAATTCCGGTCCGGTATCCCACATTGTCCCTGATTAATAATTTTCCACCGCGCATACCGTATCCCAGCACATCACCTGCACTGCCGTGTACAATGATCTCTCCGGCATTCATGGTATTTGCTAATCCATCCTGGCCGTTGGCATTGATAATTAGTGATGGCCCGTTCATGAACGTAGCAAGATCGTTTCCAGGCACGCCGTTTATGGTGATCTTTATCTTTTCATTGATCCCATTACCGATATAGCGCTGACCGTTTATATTATTTAGTACAAACTCAGTCTCGTTTTTATCTATTGCATTACGGATCATCTTGTTAAGTTTCTTATAGTACATTCCTTTACAGTCTATCTCCATAACCATTGCCTTCACCTCACTGTCCTATACCTGCCGGTTTGATCCCGAGCAATTTAAGTGTCTGTTCATCCAGATCGATACCACGCAGCCTTTCACGACTACCGCGCAGGGATTCTATGGAATTGACTCCTAATGATCCCAGTATCTCCTTTAATTCAAGACTCCATGCAGTCAGAAGATTTGAAAGACGTTGTGCACCGACCTCTGGATCTAATCTGCGGGTAAGTTCAGGTTTCTGGGTAGCAATACCCCATGCGCAGTTTCCAGTATAACACTTCTGGCATATTCTACAACCCATAGCTACTAAAGCAGCAGTTCCGATAACAGTCGCATCTGCACCAAGTGCAATGGCTTTTGCTACATCACCACTGCTCCTGATACCTCCGGCGCAAATGATCGAAGCATTGTTCCTGATACCTTCATCACGCAAACGCTGATCCACTGCAGCCAGTGCAAGTTCGATAGGTATGCCTACATTATCCCTGATCACCATCGGTGATGCTCCGGTTCCGCCTTTAAATCCATCTATTGTAACAACATCCGCACCGGCACGCACTATACCGCTTGCGATCGCAGCTACATTGTGTACTGCTGATATCTTGACAGAGACCGGTTTGGTATAATCAACAGCTTCTTTAATTGCAAATATAAGTTGTGATAGGTCTTCTATTGAATAAATATCATGGTGTGGTGCCGGAGAGATAGCATCTGTTCCAACAGGGATCATACGTGTTTTTGATATTTCCTCTCCAACCTTTTCACCTGGTAAATGTCCGCCAATTCCTGGTTTAGCACCCTGTCCGATCTTGATCTCTACCATCGCACTGGTGTTAAGGTATTCACTGTGTACTCCGAACCTGCCAGATGCCACCTGAACTATGATATTGCCTGCATATGGATATAGATCCTTATGAAGTCCGCCTTCACCTGTGTTCATAAGCGTACCTGATCTATTGGCAGCCATTGCCAGCGCCCTGTGTGCATTCAAACTTATTGCACCATATGACATCGCTCCGAACAATACTGGTACATCCAGTTTGACCTGTGGTTGCAGTTCAGTAACAAGGTCGATCTCTCCATCTTTATTATGCGCGAATTCCAAACGGTCAGGTTTTCGACCAAGAAATGTCCGCAGTTCCATAGGTTCTCTAAGTGGATCAATGGACGGATTGGTTACCTGGCATGCATCGATCAGCATATGGTCCCATAGTATCTGGTATGGTCTGGGATTGCCCATGCCTGTAAGCAGTATACCGCCAGTTTGGGCTTGTTTGAGTATGTTCTTCCTGATCTCGGGCATCCAGTTTGCATTTTCCTTATAGGCCAGTTCATTCCTGGTAATGGTAATTGCAGATTCCGGACAAAATGTTGCGCATCTGTGGCATGCTACACAGTTCTTATGCTCAGGTACTACACGATCCTTAAACTGCATACAGCCAAAACTGCAGTTCATTACACACCGTTTGCAGCGTCTGCACCTATCATAATCTATCTTAACTATAAATTCCGCAGGAAGCTCAGACATCATCTATTATACCTCCTCATGTAATTCACCAATAACTACAGTTCCTGCTTTCGGACTCCATACCTCATCAAGATCAGGTTCGATCTCCCTTATTCCTGATTCTTCGGATGACATATATAACATATCATCTGCTCTGCCACAGGTCATGGGTCGTAGCTTTATACGGTCATTGAACCCTACCATACCCCGGCTGTGTCCGAGAATAACGCTAAAAGGACCGTTTAAAAGTGCACCGCCATATACCTGTCTGATGGCCGACGCAATCTTTTGCTCGCGGTCAGGCATTCTGTCGATATCTTTCCAGAAAGGCGATGCAAGTGCCTTTGCTGCTATTTCCACAGATAGATTATGCCTTCTAACAAGCAGGTCGAACAGGTAAGCTATTACTTCAGTATCTGTTCTAAGTTCCAGCTTGTATCCAAAGGTCTCAAGATACCGCTTATTGATCCCATAAGATGATATCTCGCCGTTATGGACAATAGACCAGTCAAGTAGACAAAATGGATGTGCTCCGCCCCACCATCCAGGTGTGTTTGTAGGGAACCTGCTGTGAGCGGTCCAGATATAGGCTTTATATTCATCCAGCTTATAGAACATCCCGATATCTTCAGGGTATCCTACACCCTTGAAAGCTCCCATATTCTTTCCCGATGATGCGACAAAAGCACTATCGAACTTTGAATTGATCTCCATAACTTTTTTAACAACATATTCATCTTCAGTCACGAATGTTGTCTTTTCTTCAGGTACATCTAAAAAATAACGCCACAGGATAGGAGGATCAGTGATCGGACGTGCCCCGTATTCTGCATCTTTGCCTGATGTTTCTTCCTCAAATACACCACCTGGACGGGTCGGTATCTCTTCATCAAGTACTATGTCAAATGTATCCTTTAAATATTCTTCACACTGCTTTTTAGCCTGCTTAGTATCAAACATCATATGGAAAGCAAACTGGTCTGCATGTCTTGGATATATCCCATATGCTGCAAACCCGCCTCCCAGTCCGTTCCCTCTATCATGCATCAGGGCAATTGATCTTATTATTGCATTTCCATCCATTCTCTTTCCTGATTCACTCATCATACCGGAGATGGAACATCCGGACGGAATGTAACAGTTACATCTCATTTCACTCACTGACCTCTTGATAATCTTTATTTTTTTCTTTTTTAATGATCCTGATCAATTCTTTTAATTCATCCGTACCGCTCTGTGGCGGTCCTGGTAATTGTAATTTTTTTCGCATAGCAGTTGGCTCACCCAGTTTTCCAGTATCAAGGAATAGTTTGAGTACATCTCTGGCCCCGGGTGGAGCTGTACCGCTTTGTATAGAGAGTTGTTTCAATCTGTCAAACACTTTCACCATGCCAAACTTCTGGGGACAGAGTTCATAACAGGTATAACAGTTCGTACAGTACCAGATATCAGGTGATTGTATGATTTGATCCAGTTTACCATGTATAATATCACCTATTATTCGATTCGGTTCAAACCCTGGAATTGATTTTGTAACAGGACAGTCATCAATACATGCGCTACATTCATAGCAACGCCTTAGATCTGCCAGATCGAATTGTTGCCTTGCACTTTCCAGATGGCTTGAACGCTCATGCCACTTTTCAATAAAAGATCCGGTATTAACCCTGTGCATGTCCATGCCAAGCTGTGCAGGTTCGAATCCGAATGCAAGACCCATAAGTTCAGTGAAATAGATTATAGGCATATGTACTGGTTCTCCACTTTTTTGCATTAGATACTGCTTTGAATCAAACTGGGTAAAGCATGCAGGACACATCATCGTCAAAGCGTCTGCTATTTCCTGGACCTCAAGCAGCTTCTCACGGGAGAGTGTGACTGCTTCTGATGAATCTTCCATAGTGTTTAAGTCATTACCGCAGCAGAGCATTTTTGTTGAATAGTCTATACTCTTTGCCCCCAGTGCTTCGACAAGAAGATCAAACTTGGTGGGCTGGTTCGGGTCGTCGAAATGTATCGCAGAGCTTGGACGGATCATATGACATCCGTAATGAACTGCGATATTCATTCCATCAAGGGGTCTGGTTACATATTTTTTAATCATGTCCATGCTTAGGTCATCATGCAATACTTCAACTAGATGTTTAAACTGTACTGTTTCTTTATACTCAAGCCCGACCCTGGCAAGTACCTCATTCACATCATTTCTAAGTTTAGCATCCATATCAAGTTTGGCTGCAGCCGACCGTAATGTACTGTAACATCCGTTACACGGTGTCATGAGCTCCAATCCCATATCACGGGCAAGACAGAGATTCCTGGCAGCAGCAACATACCATGTTAATTCATCCCCTACTTTGATAGCTTTGGTTGGACAGCATGTAACTCCATCGATCTCATGTAATCCGATATTCATTTTATCGAATACAAGCCGGATCGATTTTTCCATGAATGGAAAACGTGCCTGGATGGTACATCCCCAGAACACAGCATAATCGGTCATTATATTTTACTCCTTTTTTTATTATGTGTATAGTGATTAATATTATTAATATTAAATTGAGATTTTTCCTATGACGTTTAGGATTAAGCGACAAAAGGTAACCACTTAATGATGTCCCTATATATAAATTTAACTAAAACTATATTGTCATCTAATAGATTTTTAATTTACCTTCAATTCCCGAGATAGTTTCAAACACCTTGATTTCAATTTAATGTATCCACTTCAAATTTAAGGGTAATTAGCACCTCCTTAAATTTGATATACTAAAAAAAATACGCGATGTAATTGGGACTATAAAATTTAAATAGATTGTCGAGATACTGAGTAAATCGAAAATTATTAATATAATAAACCGGAATAAACAATCCGATAACCTATGAAATTTATTATAGCAATAATACGACCAGAACGGCTTGATGCTGTCAAACATGAACTTCAAAAGGTTGAGGTGAATAGATTAACAGTGGCATCCGTATCAGGATATGGTGCTCAGAAAGGATATCTGGAAGTCTACCGTGCTTTTAAACAGGAGGTAAATCTTCTTGAAAAGATCAAGCTTGAAATAGCCGTAAATGATGATTTTCTTCAGCCAACTATAGAAGCTATCCAGAAAGGAGCAAAGTCAAATGAAAAAGGTGAGATAGGAGATGGTAAGATATTTATTCTACCACTCGAGGATGTTATCAGGATAAGTACCGGTGAGGTCGGTTATATAGCAATCTGAGGTGGTGATTACAATGACATTGGTTGCAGCAGATACTGCATGGGTTTTAATTTCCTCTGCTCTTGTACTCTTTATGCTTACCGGACTTGCACTGTTCTATGGTGGAATGGTCAGACGCAAGAATGTTTTAAGCAGTATGATGCATTCGTTTGTGGTAATGAGTATTGTTGGCGTATTGTGGATTATTATAGGATATTCGCTTGCATTCGGTACTGGAAATGATTTCATCGGCGGATTTGAACATTTATTTTTAAATGGGATTGATCATAATTCAGTAACCGGAACGATCCCTACATATACCTTTGTAGCATTCCAGGGAATGTTTGCAATTATTACACCTGCTCTTATCTCAGGTGCACTTGTCGGACGCATCAAATTCATTAGTTACATCCTATTCATCATTTTATGGAGTCTTATTGTATATGCCCCCGTATGTCACTGGGTCTGGGGTGGTGGATTCTTAACCGGCGAAGCTCTTGACTTTGCAGGCGGAACTGTTGTACACATCACATCAGGTATATCTGCTCTTACTATACTGGTATTTTTAGGTAAACGCAAAGGTTATGGTGTTGATATAATAAAACCGCACAATGTTACATTAACACTGCTTGGTACCGGACTGCTTTGGTTTGGATGGTTCGGTTTCAATGCAGGTTCGGCACTGGCTGCGAACTCAATTGCCGCACTTGCTTTTATGACGACTTTTGTTGCACCTGGTGCTGCCGGGCTCTCATGGATGGCAGTAGAGTGGATCAATAGAGGAAAACCAACAGCTCTCGGGTTTGCAACCGGAATTTTAGCAGGTCTTGTAGCTATTACGCCTGCTGCGGGTTTTGTTACACCGACCAGTGCAATTATAATAGGACTTATCGCAGGCATATTATGTTATAGTGCGGTAATGCTAAAAGGAAAACTTGGATATGATGATTCACTTGATGTCTTTGGTGTTCATGGTGTCGGTGGAATTACCGGTGCTCTATTAACAGGCGTATTTGCCAGTGTAGGAGGTACCGGGCTGTTGCTTGGTAACTCACATCAACTCTATTTGCAATTTGAAGGAGTGATCATTACTATATTATATTCGGTGATCTGCACATTAGTGATCGGTTTTGTTATAGAGAAGATAGTTGGCCTTAAAGTATCCATTAGCGAGGAGAATGTGGGATTGGACCAGACACAGCATGGAGAGAAAGGATATAATTTTTAACGGGAAAATCCTCGCTAACGCTCGGATTTTCCTTAGTCACAGACCCCCGACTGCAAGTCGGAAGCATCAACGAAGATGGAGGTCGGGTTATGAGGTGGGTATGAACAAAAGTGTGGTGGGTGGAACATGTAAGTATGAGTACCTTGGCAGAAAAATTAATATTTTCGATAGCCTTTTTGTCGATACATTATTTCAGTAATCCAAACGATACCCTTTTCGACAACATAAATTATTCTATAATCGCCTATCCTCAACCTATATGCTTCTGGGTTAGCATCTCTGATTTTCTTTATATCAGCACCAGATCTTTTTATTTTCGGATGATTCTCCAATACTTTTATTTTGGATTTTAATTGCTCTTTAGTTGCTTGATTGCGCTTACTGAGAAAATTTGCAGCTTTTGGATGAAGACGTATTTTATAACTCATCAATGCTTACAAACTTATCCTTTTCTTTAAGCAATTCACGCTGACGAGCCCAGAAAGTCTCATCATATATTTCTTCCATATCTTTTTGCGTTTGTAAGTGTATATTGGAATGAAAATTTGGTGGTATATGCAATCCAGATACTGTATTGTTTTTTTCAGTCACGATTCACCTATATTTTAAAATTAGTAAATAGTTATATATCCCCCCTCCCCATAAAAACCTTTCGACTACACGACCATCCCAACCTCCACGCCCCTTAGGCTTTGCAGGCATTCAACTCCGTAGGAGTTGAATGTATCCGTGTCTATGTAATTATCGATTCAAATAATCCTCTATTGAAATAACTGGTTTTTAGGACAGTGTCATAATTGAGTACAATGAAATTTATGCGGTTGCTTTAGATATTATTATCTTTTTATCTTGCACAGAAAAGTTAACTTCAGTCCCTTCTTGGATGGAAAGAGCATCAGCTATTTCCTTGGGTATTCTAACAGCTATACTACCTCCAAGGTTGAAAGTTTTTCGTTTAAACAGATCTACAAGCCTGTCATGTTCTTTTTCATCTATCCATTCGTCTTTGCATTGAGGACAGATCTCAACAGTAGCCCATACACCTTTTTTTATCTCCTTATGTTCGGTTCTCATCTCTGTTTTGCATAAAGGGCATTTCATTATATTTACTCCTCTATTGTTAATATATAGATTGTCCCACTTCTAACGATGTAAACGAAGCGTATCCTTGCCTCTCCAATCTCTCCATCTTTTTTGGTTTTTTTATATTTTTACCTGTTTTCAGATAATGCCGTACTTCATCAGTTTTCATCTGGAAACGTTCTTTCAATCGATTGGAAGCATGCATTTTGTATTTTATAGGAGCTTTATGAAAGTCAATCAATGATATCAGTATCATTTAGATACTGATAGTATATTAATATATCCAATCGATTCATCAACAGGAATTATGTATTCTCTATCAGGTGCGGCATTTTTAAAATCTGAAATTAGAATCGGTTTTGTTATAGAGAAGATAGTTGGCCTTAAGGTATCCGTTAGCGAGGAGAATGTGGGATTGGACCAGACACAGCATGGAGAGAAAGGATATAATTTTTAAAAAGAAAATCCTCCCTTCGGTCGGATTTTCCTTAATGAATCATCGCAATATCAAATACCAGAAAAACTCGAGAAAATATAGGTCCAAGTGTTGGATATTGGAATTCTATGAAATGGTGGGGGTTGGATTTGGGACTGCCTGTAAAGGGCGATATTGAAGTGGATACTTGCGGAATAAAAGTTTAATTCCATTTCTTATGATAAGCTTTTTTTCTATGAACTATCGAAAAAACCTTTAAAGTGTGGATTTCAAGTTCAAATAAAATCCTATAATTTCCAACCCTGATACGATAAATATTTTTAGTTCCTGAAATTTTCTTTGTATCTAAACCTTCAGGAAATGTACGAAGTTTCTTGAGAGCTTCTTTTATTCGTTGAATATCGTGAGACGGGAATTTTTTAATACTTTTTAAAACAGTTCGTTCAATAACGACATCATAGCTCATTATCGATTTCCTCAACAGAAATAAACTTAGTATCACCACTTTTTTTTCTTAAGAAGTATTCATTTATAGCATCAATTTCTTCATGATCAGGATACTCTTCACCTATAAGAAGCAAAGTTTCTACATAATCTAATCTTTTTATTACTTCATCCAATTTTGCATCAATTATTTCCATAGAGACTTCCATATTTAAGAATATCTTTTCATATTAGATAAATGTAATTGTAGAGAACAGTATCTCAGAAAACTTTTTAATAATATATCAAGTATAACTTGATATATCGAAAATGCTCACTCCGTTCACATTTTCTAATCTTCGGCTCTTCTAAGAGCCTCAAGCAAAGATTCTGCGAATCTTTTAATCTTCAGCTTCTCCGAAGCTTCAGTCAAGAAAATCCGAGCGATAGCGAGGATTTTGTTCTTGAAATAATTTCCCAATAACGAATGATAAAGTAGATAGATTCTAATACTGTTTCAAAGTACGTGATATAAACCCAATTATAATAAAAACCTTTTAGACCTAATTATGTAATACTCTATTCAGGAGCAAAATATTATGTGGCGGTTCATAGACACAGATGTAATAAACGGTGCATACAGTTGCGCTTTATTTCAGTCTATCGGACATCATGTGGGTTTGGGAATAAGTGACGAGACCGTATTGTTCTGGAGGGTTATACAACCAACATTGTATGTAGGGTACCATCAATGCATATCAGATGAAGTCCATGAATCATATTGTCGTAAGCATAATGTAGACATAATTCGCAGGATCCTCGGAGGTGGGTGCGGATATTGTGATAGAAACCAGATACTTTACTCGGTAATAGGAAAAGATGATGGTAGTATACCGCGAAACATCAATAATGCATATAAAAAAGTGCTCTCGTGTATACTGATCGCACTGGAGAATCTTGGATTGGAGGGTGAATTGGATCAGGCCAGAAACGGTATATTTGTCAAAGGACGCAAGATCTCAGGTAATGCCCAGGGTCGTTTTGACGGTTCTGTGGTGATAAATGGCAGTTTTTTACTGGAATTTGATTTTAAGAGTATGGATTGCGTACTAAAGCATCCTACCATGAACCTGCGTCCGGATGTAACAACTGCCAGGGAGGGGATGGTTAGTTTATCCGATCTGATGAAACTACCTGGTATCAATCACATTAAACAGGTACTGCGTACAGGTTTTGAGGAAGGCCTTGGAGTAAAGACATATGAAGGTAAAATATCAGTTGCAGAAGAACTGTTAGCAAAAAAATTGACCAGGCTTTATACATCCAGGGATTGGACTTTCCGGATGGATGATAAGAAAGCAAAACGTATTAAACGAAAAAGAAATATCAGTACAGATTTATGAAGGCATTGTTATTGAATCCGTATTAATTATAGGAGAAAACAAAATGGTATTCGAAGATTATTTAAAAGGCGTCTATAAATCAAAAGGCGGTATTATCCGCTCTTTTTTGAAAGTAGATAAAGGGAAAATAACAGACATTACCTTTTCCGGGGATTTCTTTTTACTCCCTGAAGATGCCATTGATTTGATCACACAGCGATTGATAGGTACGGATACTGAAAAGGATAGTATCCGATATGTTGTGGAAGATGTGTATGAAACCGAAAAAATTCAATCTCCCGGGACGACACCTGAAGATTTTACCAGATCTATCATGCAGGCCATAGGAGGGATATAAATGGAAGAATACAGATGCATCGACTTTGGAAAAGTAGATATACGGAATATGATGGCTATGAATGAGGCCATACACAGATGTGATGAGGGCAATACCCTCTTTTTCTGGGCTCCCACCAGGTCGATCATACTGGGATATTTCCAGAAGGCAGAAGTCGAACTGGACCTTAGTCAGTGTGAAGAATATACTATTGTCAGGCGCACCAGCGGCGGTGGTATTGCTTTTTCTGATGATCTGGACAGGCAGATCAACTATGGGGTAGTAGGAACCATAGACGAAGATAAGTTTCCCCTGGATATTGTAGAATCTTATCAACAAATATGCGGTATTCTCATTGATACATTGAAGGAATACGGACTGAATGCAGCTTTTCGTCCCATTAATGATGTGACCGTGGATAACAAGAAAATATCGGGCAATGCCATGACAAGAAGAGATGGCAAAACCCTTCAGCACGGAACCCTTCTACTGGACTTTGATATTAAAGAGATGTTACGCATCTCAAACATTCCAAAAGAGAAATTCATGGATAAACAGATCAAATCCATAGAACAGGGTATGACCTGGATGGATAAAGAACTGGGCCGTAAGGAAGACATGGAAACAGTAAAGCAAAAGATCCGGAAGAACTTTGAGAAAAGGTTTGACGTGAACCTGGTAGACTCTGATCCCACTAAAAAGGAAGAAGCTATGGCCCGGGAGTTGCTCCCTAAATACCAATCAGATGAATGGACTTATAAAAGGTAAGCAGGGGGAATGGGAGTTCGAGAATTCGACCTGGATGAGATTATAGATCCCAAATTAAGGGACAGGATGAGAAAAACCAGAGCCCATACCACCCTACGATCAGGAAAACAGTTAAATTTCTACATTACTTCCCATTCGTTTCCATCTGTTTCCCTGACGGGAAGCAAATGCAGTCTCAACTGTAAACACTGTGGTGGCATACTGCTGGAGCGTTTGATACCATGCAAAAGTCCGAAATCCTTTATTTCTATGGCGCAAAAACTGATCGGACATGGTGCAAAGGGATTATTGATCACCGGCGGCTGTGACAAAAAAGGAAAGGTACCTGTACCTGCAATGGCTGATGCTATCAGGACGATCAAGGATACCACAGATCTAATAATGGTCGCACATACCGGGTTTATTAATGAAGAAGAAGCACAGATCCTCAAGCAATCCGGATTGGACGGGGTTGGGTTCGATGTGGTAGGAGATATGGAAACCGCTCGGGAGGTATATGGTCTTACGGTTTATGAGCATGATTATATTTCCAGTCTTGAGGCTCTATCAAATGCAGGACTTATGCTGTTCCCCCATATATGTGTGGGGCTTGATGGTGGAAAGTTAAGCGGTGAACTCCATGCTCTTACAATGATTAAGGGATACCAGGTAAGTACTGTGGTGATAACCGGATTGATGCCGCTGAGGAGCACTCCATTCTCCAGAGTAAAACCCGATCCGGTCGATTTTGCCAGGATAATCACAGCAGCAGTAGAGATGTTTCCTGAAACTCCGATAACACTGGGTTGTGCCCGTTCGTCCGGTCAGGGCAGAGAACTCATCGACCATCTGGCCATAGAAAGCGGAGTGGAAAACATTGCCATTCCCACACGATATGCAATTGAATATGCTCAATATCACGGTTATCGAATACAGTCTTATGGAACCTGCTGCGGGGTGCCGCCTTCTGAAAACACACGCATTCACGAACCCCTTTACGGAGGCAGGATATGAAACAGGTGAGGGTATCCAGCGGTACACAGGCTGTCCTGGGAATGGAACTGATGTTCATGGATGCACCGCCTACAACTGCATATTTACAGATATATTCCACAGAACACTGCCATGCCAACTGCCTGTTCTGTTCACAGGCCAGGGATTCCCACGGAGAGTTAAAACACATAGCAAGAGGGCAGTATTTGCCTGCAGACCTCAATGAAGTAGTCAGGCGGTTAGGTATTGCTTTTAAAAAAAATTACTTGCACAGAGCCTGTATCCAGACAGCCATGTATCCGGATATGTGGGGGGATACCGTATACCTGGTACGCCGCATTAAAAATGAGAGTGACATCCCAATTTCGGTATCAGTATTCCCATTGGATGATGCAAAGTTTCATATACTGGAGGAATTGGGCGTTGATCATCTGGTAATACCGCTGGATGCAGCCACCCCTGAGCTGTTCCATCAGATCAAAGGCGCCGGTGCACAGGGTCCTTTTTCCTGGGATTCCCACATGGATGGACTTATCAGGGCCGCCAGTGAATTTCCGCATACAGGTACTCATATTATTATAGGCATGGGAGAAACAGACCAGGATGTCATTGAACTGATAGATAGACTATATAAAAAAGGGATCCATTCAGCCCTCTTTGCCTATACCCCCCTACCAGGCACCAGGTGGACGGGACGTAAACCGGATATCAGGCATTACCGGAGGGTACAACTGGCAGCTTATCTTATACGAAAGGATATTGTTCATAGCAAATATATGAAATTCGAGAATGGAACCGTCACTCATTTCGGGCTGGCAGGTCCTGAATTAGAGGCAGTCATCCAAAAAGGTGAAGCTTTCCTGACAACCGGATGTTTGCACTGCAACCGCCCCTATGCCACTGAGACTCATGATATGGTATATAATTTTCCTTTATTGCCTGATCGATCAGAAATTGCACTGATAAAACAACAACTTGGGATACATTATGAACTTTAATATCACGCACGTTCATCAACTCATCCGGGAACTGGAAGGTCTTGATGAGTCTTTAAAAAGTGCTATGATATCTGCCTTTGATGTGCGCTATCGTACTTTTGCAAATATGGTAGAGTTTTTTCCACATCCATTCACACCAGTATCGATCACAGGCACACACTGCGATCTTAACTGCAAACACTGCTCAACCCATTATCTGGAACATATGGCGGATGCCCGTTCTAACAGCCTATTCAACATTGCTAAAAACTTAGCCGCAAGAGGTGAAAAGGGAGTGCTGCTATCGGGAGGCAGCCGGTTAGACGGATCAGTACCGACCTATGACCAACAGGAGATTATTAGTTCAATAAAATCGTTATTTAATTTGAAGATCAGTGCCCATACCGGATTGATAAAACGAGATCAAGCCCTTAAACTTAAAGGTTACGGACTGGATATGGCACTGGTGGATATCATAGGGAGCAGGAATACGATCCATGAAGTGTATGGTCTAAACAAAACACCCCACGATTATGACAATACCCTTTCCCACCTTTTTAACCTGGGTATAGCACTGGCGCCCCATATCATTGTGGGACTTCATGGTAGTGTACTGGATGGGGAGTTCAAAGCTCTTGAAATAGTACGCAAATATGATCCCAAAGTAGTAGTGATCGTGGTATTTATTCCTACCCGGGGTACAGATTATGAAGATGTTCCAAAACCTGAAATCACTGATGTGATCCGGGTGATCACTTCAGCCAGGGAGATGTTCCCTTCCACACCTTTATCACTCAGTTGTGTGAGACCGGGAGGAAGATACCGTTCAATACTTGATAGATATGCCCTGTTATCAGGAGTGGACAGAGTTGCTGTACCATCCAGGCAGTGTTATCGAACTGCCAGAGAACTGGGACTTATAATCAATGAAATAGACAATATGTGCTGTTCATATGGTGGGGATATATGATATCAGAGTATATGGTACACATGATACCCATAGCAGAATGCAGGGGTGTGGAAATTTTCGCACCTATTTGTGGCAAATTCTCATTTTTTAAAAGTCCGTTCGCAGCCCATACCAGTTTAAGTGCAGTAGATATATATCCAGGTGGAGATTTCGGGGATATGGTTCCTTCACCGGTCGAGGGAACAGTGATAGATATCAGGGAATATTCTACGCCTACTCCATTTATTAAGCGTGACTTTATAGAATATATTACAGCCATCAAGCAGGGGGATAGTGTGGTTAAGATCCTGCATATGAAACCAATAGTGACAATCGGTGATACAATATCTGTCGGTGACTCTTTGGGTACACTGATCCACAACGGATATTTTTATTTCTGGAATGATCCGCATGTACATGTTGAGGTAAGGAAGGCAGGGGATTATATTCGTGCCAGTAACCATAATCCACTGATAACCAGTATTGATTTTTCCAGTCCGGATTCTTCTCTTGAATCTGAAATACACTGCAAAGTGGTGTTTTGCGATGAGCGATATGCATTGTTGAAAGGAGAATATGAAGGGCAGGATGTCAAAGGTTTTGGGTTGGGATGTTGTCTTTTAGATGGATTGGTACCTGTTGGTTCAGTGGACTCTATTGATTACTTCGGTCTTATTGGGGAGTGTGTACCTATTCCTTATGTCAAATCAGCAGGTAACAGATTTATGATCTCATCCCATCATGTTAAAGCCAGTATCGTATCTGATGTATTTAACAAGCATGTGGATTGTCTGGCATTGGGTTTTTCATTATTTTTTTTGGAACCTACTATTAAAGTGATCCCCTTCACATACGGCCAGAAACTTTTTAATGTTGAAGATGAAGTGATTATTA
>Ga0255426_10124_pt1 | contig 15795 bp, 12 predicted proteins | sample ANMaggSeSYBR02J9_FD_182666 | JGI IMG/M metagenome (GOLD analysis project Ga0255426, IMG submission 182666) | Sediment cell enrichment communities from methane seep in Santa Monica Basin, California, United Staets - ANME aggregate JGI... | ecosystem: Environmental > Aquatic > Marine > Cold seeps >...
AGCATCATCGCCGTCACGTAAAGGCACTTGATTAACAAAACGATACGTATCAATTTCGTGGGTCTTTCCTGTCCATCGTTTTTCCGTTACTGTTTGGATAGCCTGCATCGCCTCCAATTCTTCCAACCATTCGTAAAGTATCTTATGGGAATCAGATTTACATACTAAAATGAAATCAAGTCCTTCCTCTAACATCAAAACGCATAACGGTTGCTTGCAATACAAATCATCGCCCAGGGCGGTGATTCCAAGCTCTTTATACATCGGTGCGTATTGGCGAATCCAACGTTTGGCCGCCGCATTCTCACAGTCTTGTTTTTTGTGTCCATCCTGCGGTGTGATGAATTCCGGTTGTAACGGAATGACTTTGTTATTCCCCGGCGCCACAATTACTGGAGTAACAACAGTGTGAAAATAAGTTGTCGTTCCGTTTTTATGTTCTTTTTTGCTGCAGTTTTCACAATGAATCGTATTCGAAGAAAAATACTGCGTGCCGTCAAATGCACATAACAAGTTACCATTGAAGGAACGAAATACATTCAGATAACCTGATTCATTTAGTCCATTAAAAATATATGAAAACATAGGGAATGCATAGGAAGGGTGAACCACATCCATCAAGTCTCTGATGTGATTATCGCTTGGGATTTTTTGCATACCGAATAGAGATTGAGCATTGCTTTTCCCTTTTGCTTTTTGCATAGTATCTTGAAATGCCAGAAAAGATGGGCTCTGAGTAAAAAAAACAGAAAAAGCGCCTAATGCCGCATCTTCAATGGTGTAACAAGTATTTGACCCGGTACGCTTGTCTGGGAAATCAGATATCAAAGAGCGAAAATGTTTCACCATATTGTCAAAAGAAAACTCTGTGAGCTTTCGTTTGAGTAAAATTTTATTTTCTATCTCTTCGGAACAGCGCATTCGATCCTTCTGGATAATAAAGATGTAAATCAACATCTTCCAATATCAAAAATGAATGCGACTGTCTATAGAAAAGATATCTTATAATATTAAATAGTTATCGATTTGCAGCAAAATTTGATGGAGTATGAAAATGTCTGAAGCTTCCTTATGAAGCTGAGCTAAACTCATAATTAGAATTGCTGGCTAATTCCTCGATGAACTTTTACAATTTTTGCAATTTTTTATTACCAATTTTTGCAATTTTTCCCCTAAAATCGGATTTTGTAATTATTTTATAAATAGAGAATGAAATAAAATATCTATTCTAATAATCAATGATTACAGCATGTTAACAACTTCGCTAAAATAAATATTATCTGGTGCAACGCTTGCTTCTTATCTGGCACAACATTTGCTTTTTAAATCAATAAAAGTTCGAAAAATTAAACCCGATAACTCACAAAAAAACAATCAGCATAATCCGTGGATTTATAAAAAGGAGGAAACTATGTTTATGAAAAGAAAAAAAATATTATCATGGAGTTTGGCAATGGCGATATCCCTGCTACTTTGTGGAGGTGGGATAACTTATGCAAAAGTAACCGGTCCGTGCTCTGGCTGCCATACAATGCACAACAGCCAGGACGGCAACCACATGATTTATAACCCTGCATTAGACGGCAATACATTAGACGGCACCGATCCTATACCCTACCTGACAAGGGGTAGCTGCGTGGGTTGCCATACTGGAACCAATATTGAAGGCAGCCGTCCTTTTGTCTTTAGTGCGACTGAACCAACCTATGGAGTTGGAGGTAATACCTTGGCTGGTGGTAACTTCTATTGGGCTACTGTGGACGGAAGGAATGGTCACAATGTAAAGGGAATTCCTTCTATGAGTATTGATAACTTATTAAATGGTGGAGCACCTGGTGACGCAACTGGTTGCACTACCCCAGGTACTTGCCACGTCTCTCTGTTTAACACATCAGTCGATACTGGATGCGAAGGCTGTCACCGTGAGCCTAAACACCACGCCCCTCAACAGGCTGATGGCGCTCCTGCTTTAGAAGTAAATGGTTGGTTCAGGTTCCTTTCTGGACATGATGATGGAGAGGGTGATGGTGTTGTAGGTATTGAAGATGATGACTGGGAATATCAACCGACTGCCTACACTCACAACGACTATCTTGGAAAAGTAAATCCCGATGATGATGGTGGTTTTGGCTTCGCTGGAGCTACTGCAAACACCATGACCGCTTTTTGTACCGGCTGTCACGGCTATTTCCATGATCAGCAAGACGGAAGTAGTTGGATTAGACATCCATCTGATGCGGTACTTGGAACTGGAGAGTGTGCAAGTTATACAAGCTACGATCCTATTGTTCCTGTAGCAAGACCTATCTTAAGCGGATTTGAAACTAACGTAGTATACCCGGACAATGACATGGTTATGTGTCTGTCTTGCCACAGAGCGCACGGCAGTCCTTATAGCGATATGCTCCGTTGGGATTATACAGATATGGTCGTTGGTAATAATGGTATTTACGCAGGCACCGGCTGCTTCAAATGTCACTCTGAAAAAGATGGTAGTGAATAATCCTTTGTGTAAAATTTAAAACAGGTAGAAAAAAAGGCGCTTTTCCTTTAAAAGGGTTTTACCCATAAACCAAAAAAGAAAGGAGAAGCGCCCATGAAACTGGAAAGTAGTGTAACGGAAGTCGTAAATATTTTCAAGGAAATTAATGAGCAGCCTGAGCAACTTTATGAGATTAGAGTAGATATCAGAGAGAATGAACTGGTAGAAGCAGCAGAGAAGTGGCGCACTTGTGATTTATCAGAAGAATCGATTAAGTATATTTTTGTAGACGGTGTTTGCTTTGATATGCGTATCGGGAAAAGCATTGAGACAGTTCCTGTTTTAGTTGCCATTGGTGTTAAAAAGACAGGGCAAAAACTGGTGTTGGGACTACAGGCCGGAGACAAGGAATCAGCCTCTAACTGGCGTGAATTTTTTAAGGATTTAAAGAACAGAGGGCTCAATTCCCAAGAGGCGACTCTGGGTATTATGGATGGCTTGCCAGGCATGGAACAGGTATTTAAGGAAGAGTTTACTAATGCCAAAGTACAGCGATGCCAAGTGCATGTAGCTAAGAATGTTTGGGCCAAAGTGCCCAAAAAGTTAAAAAAAGCTGTAGCAGACGATATCCGGTCCATTTTTTACGCCTCATCAAAAAAGAAAGCCAAGGAGTTTTTTGATAAATTTGTAGACCGCTGGGAGAAAGATCTTCCCTCAGCGGTAAAATGTCTTGATACCTCTATAGATGCGCGCTTGACTTTTTTTAACTTTCCTGAAGAAGAATGGATCTCATTAAGAACCACAAACATAATTGAACGGCTCAACAAAGAATTTAAACGTAGAACAAAGTCCATGGAAATAGTAGCAGAGGAGCGGGCCTGCTACACGCTCCTGACTTTTATTTGCTTAAAGATGGAACTACATTGGCGATCAAACCCAATAGGAAAAGTGCGTAACAACCTGCCATTCTTTAAAGAATCGGCCTTTAATAATTTTACACAATTAACTTGATACTACCAAAAAGATAATTAGGAACGTGGACGAAATAACTTCCCCAACTATGCATCACAGTTTCAGGCCACCTTTGCCCGATCTCAAATCACAAAAATATCAAAATAGCCTGCTATTCCATCAACTTTTGTGATCTGAGATCGAACAAATCTGACCCAAATCTATGCGCCTACTTGTGGAAGTTAATTCGTCCACGTTCCTTAGGCCGAGCCCTGGAGGGGATGTCAGCTCAGACTTCAGCCAAGCGAGCCTTTTCTCTTCAAATCACTCTTTCTCATGGTTCCTCAATGGACTGAGGAACCAGGTTCAAAAAACAACAGCCGAACCACACTAAAGGTGATTCGGCTGTATCTATTATATAACCCTAAGTTGAGCAATTAGCCTTTATAAACTTTCACCCATTGGGTGCAATTTCTAATTAATGCAATGTCTTGATTTTTCAAAGCTAAACGCAAATGACTAACAGCTAATCGCTCAATTTAGGTATAAAATAACACTTTTAATAACTTTCATCCTCTACCATATTATGTAGAAGAGGAGATTAACTAATTTACAGGTAAATTATGAGCTATACCATGGCAATCAGCGCACTTGACTGTATCCTGCATCATCTTCTTTGAATGAGGCATTCCGTGGCATTCGCTGCATAGCGGTATTCTCTTATGTGCTGAATGACATTCCGAACACTTAACATCAGTGTGCTTAGTGTAATTCTTCTGCAGTAAGTCATATGCCTGATTATGGCAGCCTGCGCAAATAATATTTGACGTTTCCTTCTCGCTATAGGTTATCATAGCGGGCATATGAACAGGGTGACAGCTCATACAAACATTATCATCCATCTCAAAGCCAGGGCTGTGGGATTCATGGCATTCATTACATTTGGGTATATAACCATGTTTTACGTGATGACAATCCGAACATGCAACCTCTGTTGTATGTCTGCTGACATTATCAGTGATCTGTTTGGTCTCTTCTGTATGACAAGACATACAGGCATTATTACTTAACGCTACGCCGGGAATAATCAGTGGTGCATGTGGATCCGTATGGCATGAACCACAATCCACTAATGGAGTTTCTTTTGTACCTTCGCCGTGAAATACCCCGTGACAGGTTTCACATTTCGGTATAGCTGTCTCATATGGACGCTTTTTGGGGTTAAAAACATGGAACTCCTTATGACAATCAACACATTCTATCTGATGTTTTCCGCCAGCATCTTTAATTCGGTCAAATACACCAACATGGCACTGTGCACACTCAGCTACTGAATGAAGAGGCTGAGGCTGAATATCATATAGTTTAGCTAGTTTGGCGACCTTTTTCTCTTCTTTCTTGGCTACATCGGTTGTTGCCGCTTCCTCAGCTCCAACAGGCGCTGTCACTGCGGCCTTCTGACATCCCACGGCAACAAGTAATAGCGCCGCAATAGCTATAACACTAAAAGCTATGACTCCCTTTTTTACACGCTTCATCTACATCACCTCCATTAATTTTTCAAATCATGGGCTATACCATGGCATTGCCCGCATTCAGGATATTTCTTTAACATCTTAGCCGGATGGGGTTCGCCATGGGGTATCTTACATGAAATACATGACGGAACCATCTTGTGAACATCTCTATGACAATAGACGCATGATAAATCCTTATGCCTGGTCGCATTATTGTTCAACAACGTATATGCCTCGCCGTGACAGGCGGCACAGTAATGCGAAGGTGTTTCCTGATCATAAGCTATAACAAGTGGCATATGTACGGGATGGCATGAAAGGCAGGCATCTACGTTCATATCTTCGGTATGTTTTTCATGGCATTCCATGCATTCCGGGATATAACGGTGTTTTGTATGACATGCATTGCAGGCAAGATTTGTATGAGCACTGGGATTCTCTTTAACTTCAACTCCTTGCTTTTCATGGCATGTCAGGCACGGAGCTGATACTTCGCCTTCTATATATAATTCCAGAGGAGCATGAGTATCTGAATGGCATGATCCACAATTTTCAAGAGCATAATGAGGGCTGTCGCTATGACATACACTGCACTCAGGAATAGGATTTTTGCCCTCAGGAGGATGCTCTGTATGGCAATCCAGGCAGCCGACTTCTGTTTTATGCTTATCCCCGCTGGCAGCTATTGTCGCAGGTTGTTTTTCGTGACATTTAATACAATCGGAATCCGAAAGCGAAAAGCCTTCCTGATTTGCTGCCAATGCTCCAGAGCTGTATATAATCAGCACCAATAACGAAAATAAAATTCCTGTTTTCTTTCTCATATCTTCCTCACAACCTGTTGCTTATCCATACTAGTGCCCGAACAAAACTAGAAAATTTTTTCAAGTTCAAGGAAGGCGCAAATTTTAACCGCAGGAATACATGGAGTATTTTGAGGATTAAAATTTAAGCCTGACGCAGAAATTGGGAAAATTAGCAGTTTTCGTTCAGGCATTAACTAAAAGCCCATCCTTACTTTACATTGGAATGGGGATGACGGACGATACTAAAAATTTACTAAAACGCCCAATAACCCAACAAATATTAAGCAAATCATTGGTCTCAGGCAGTGAACCAATAACATCACAAATTATCTTATGTCAAGTTTTTTTCTTGCTTATCTCAACGAAATCATTCCATACGACCGCCTGATAATCCTGGAGCTTCTTCCACATGACTGCCTAATAATTCGGTGCCTATCTCTCCTAACCCATAAAGACTAACTATAAATCCATATCTGCGGTCACTTTCCTTTTCATCTTCGTAAAAGCACCTGATAGACCAGCACTGTGATTCATATAAAAACCCGATAACGGTTTTTATATCACTACCATCATATATATTACGTTCATATTCACCAAATACTTCAAGACTGTCCGACATTTTTAAATTAATATTATAATAAATAGACTCTCTTAAATCAAGTGCATATCTGTGTTCAACAAACAACCTGTCCCCTCGATAATCCGATAAAGCTACTGCAACATTACGAGTCAGGAAAGAATTTTTATATTGGCACCATTCTGCATCAGCCTGCAAAGACAAATATTTTGCAGGTAAAAGCTCAAGTTCACCGTAAATGGGAGAAAACGGCTCAAGATTGTCATCCCTTGCCTCACCAATATCGTAACTCTGTTCTATCAAGAAACGGCAGAACTCATTATACTTATAACTTACCGACTCATCATTTTCTTCATCCTCAGCTCCTTCAATTTTCTCTTCCGTATTTTCCTTTGATCTTGAGGTAAAAGTGTTTGTAATTGAATAGGTAACCAGGTTGTTTTTCTCAATAGTGTCCGGATATTCTTCCTGGTCCTGCTCAGGTGTGTAATCATAAATAATTTGCGGCTTAATTGAATGTTTGATTCTGTTTATATTCTTTCCATTTATATTGTATATCTTATAAATTTCAGTAAATAGATCCAATTTTATATCATAAATCTGCCTGTTCAATATCTTATTTGTTTCTACTGACCCATCTGAATAGTCATCAACATACCAGGCTGTCTCTCTGACGCCGAAAGATGGCTCAAAAGTAAAATAACTTCCGAAATTGTAAGGAAGATAAAATCTTGGATGCAAATCCAGGCGATGCAGCCTGTTTCCATCCTTACTGTAAGAGTACGTATATTCAGAATCAAAATCTACATAAAAAGGTGTTTCATATATTTTCTGTTTTGATGCATCAAACTCGATCAGAGGCAGTTGTTGTAAAGTTGTATCCATACCCCCCTGACGTCGATTAATGACATTATCATACCATCGCAACTCTGCATTAAGACTATATTGTGACCAGATCTTGTTAATGCTCAAACTGTTTACCCTTGTGGAATCATCATATTCATCAAGGTCTCTGCCAAAATTATCAGAATAATAAGTACTTGTTTCTTTAAAACCTGTATATCCATTTTTGAATTCATGCAGGTAATCATGGTCACTAATAATATCGATATCCAATTTTGCAAAAAAACCAAAGGGCATGGCCTGATCATGCTTCCATCTGAACCAGTAGCGGTCGGTATTGGGTCGCAACACGCTATCCGATCTATAACCCCATTCCTTACTGGATTCCAAAATGCCTGTTTCCTCAAAGTATTGGGTACCGTCATCAACTTTTCTATCTTTCAAAAAGTCGTACATCATAGTCCCTTTAGAATCATTGTCTAAAACATACCTGTATTCAAAAGCAACTTTGTCTCCACGACGCCCCATGTGGTATAAATAAAAGGTTGCATCCGAGCTTTCATTTATAGCCCAGTAAAAAGGCTGATTATATTCCTGCCATTTTCGCTCTGAATATCCAATTTGTGGCGGCAGTAAACCTGACTGGCGTTTATGCTTGGCTGGAAAAACAAGAAAAGGGGTATAAAAGAGAGGCATTTTTTTTACCCAAAGAGCTGCATGACTAATAAAACCATAACCCTCCAGCGTAACTTTCAGATTTCTTCCGGTAACTTTCCATGGCGGGCTTTCACCGTCACATGACGTCAGGCTGGCTTTATCAACAAAATAGCTGTTTTTCCCCAGCTTTTTTATCTCATTACCCTTTATGTAAAAATGATTTTCTTTAAAAAATACAGTTCCATTATAGATTGTTCCAATCTCAGCCTCCAAATCCATTTCCATGCGGTCACCGATTAAAACATCCTCGCCTGCTGTCATTATCACGTGACCAACCGCAAGAACCTCCTTTGTACTGTAATTAAAACGAACAAAATCAGCAGTCAGTTTTCTGTCTTCTTTTGTTATAATTACATTATCTTTTGCAATATATTGATCGGTTTTATTGTCGTAGTTTATTTCGTCTGCAACGATATGCCAGGGTTCTGCAAAATCATCATCAAAGAATTTATCCTGAATTTCAGCGCAAACACAAACAGGAACGGCAGCCAAAATAATGAGTAAGATAGACAGGCGAGCTATAATGTGAGCTGCTTGACCAATTCTATATCTTGCTCGATAACCAGGCATAAAAATCTTTATACGATCTATAAAACAAATTGCAGATATGAAATGGGAGTTTTGGAGGTGATTCATGTTATAAAAAGAAAGCAATTAAACCTAAGTTGAGCGATTTTTTGCGAAGATATGTGCTGAGATCTTGATGCATAAAGATTTGCAAAAACCGCAGGCATACCCGTGGATATGTCGAGGATTTTTGCGAAGCCTTTATGCGCAAGAGATCGGCGCAGATCAAGTAAAAAATCGCTCAATTTAGGTTAAATCCATTTAATACGACTATCTGAATTTTTTCTTTCAACAATTTCTCCTATAATATAGCTCTTTTCGCCCATAGCGCTGAGTCTTTCAGGCACATCCTGGGCAACTTCTTCAGGCAATACAGCTATCATACCGATACCATTATTAAAAGTGCGTAGCATTTCTTTTTCAGATATCTTGCCTGCTTGCTGTAAAAATGGAAAAACAGGAGAAACATCCCAGCTTCCCTTTTTTATCACAACATTACAGGATTCAGGTATGATTCGAATGATATTATCTACAATACCTCCACCTGTTATATGTGCAAGCCCTAAGACAGGAAAATCTTTGTAGATACGATAAAGAATATCTGAATATATTTTCGTTGGGGTAATTAATTCTTCTCCCAAAGTTTTGCCTAACTCAGGCACATAGCTATCAATTTTTAACTTTAAAATATCAAAGCATATCTTGCGTACAAGTGAATATCCATTACTGTGAAGCCCGCTTGATGCAATACCAACAAGTTTATTACCTGCACGAATCTCGGAACCATCAATAATTTTACTGTTATCTACAATTCCTACAGCAAAACCAGCCAGATCATACTCGTTATCTCTGTAAAATCCAGGCATTTCAGCAGTCTCACCACCTATTAAAGCACATACAGCCTGTCTGCAGCCCTCAGCAATTCCCTTTATGATTTCAGTTACAGCATCTGTTTTCAGTTTGCCTGTTGAAAGATAATCAAGAAAGAAAAGCGGTTTTGCCCCCTGAACAGCAATGTCATTGACACACATTGCAACAAGATCAATACCAACCGTATCATGCTTATCCATCATAAAAGCAATTTTAAGTTTGGTGCCGACACCGTCTGTTGAGCTAACAAGAACCGGCTTTTCCATACCGGCAATATTGAGCGAAAAAAGCCCCCCAAACCCTCCTATTTCACCTATAACACCGGTTCTGGGGGTTTGTCCTGCTATTTCTTTAATTTTATCGACCAGGGCATTTGCTTTGTCTATATCTACCCCTGCATCAGCGTATGTAAGAGAATCAGTCATATAAATCTCCCCAATTACTATCATTCAAGCCTTATAAAACTCAAAAACTAAATTGAATCAGCTTAAAAGTCAAAACAATTTTTTTGACATAAATTTCTTATTATTGTAACTAATCAAGAATTATGGCTCGGTAAAAAATTTACAACCTTCAATGCAAAGCGCATGCTTGTCGTTGCTTATAATAAAAATAAGGGATTGGTATGAAAGAAATAAATATAGGCTTACTCGGTTGCGGTACAGTTGGTACAGGTACCGCAAAAATTCTTATTGAAAGCAAAGATCTTATAATCTCACGGGTTGGAGCGGCTCTGAATCTGAAACGTATTGCCGACATAAATATTAATAGAGACAGAGGAATAAAATTTAATGAAGGCGTTCTGACCACTGATGCTTTAGGAGTTGTCGATGATCCGAAAATTGACATTATTGTCGAGCTGATTGGAGGAGAAGGAATTGCGAAGGATTTAATTTTAAGAGCCATTAATAATGGAAAGCATGTCGTTACTGCGAATAAGGCACTTCTTGCAAGCCACGGCAACGTCATATTCAAGGCCGCAGATGAAAAAGGTGTTGATCTTGCCTTTGAAGCAAGTGTTGGCGGGTGCATACCGATTATCAAAACTTTGCGTGAGACCCTGGTCGGAAACCGGATTAATTCAATGATCGGTATTTTAAACGGTACATGCAATTATATCCTTTCAAAAATTACAGATGACAAGAGCAGCTTTGAAAATGCTCTGTCCGAAGCACAAGCAAACGGATTTGCAGAGGCGGATCCGACCCTGGATGTGGAAGGCATTGACACAGCTCACAAGCTATCCATATTGTCATCACTTGCCTATGGAATTGAAATCAATCTTAACGATATTTATATTGAGGGAATTTCTGAAATTACCCCCCTTGATATTGAGTTCGCTGGACAGTTTGGATACAAGATAAAACTCCTTGCGATCAGCAAAAACAGGGGGAATAAAGTCGAAACAAGAGTACATCCTACCATGATTCCCTTTGGCAATCTTCTTTCCAATGTCAACGGCGCGTTAAATGCAATTGCAGTATCCGGCGACGCGGTGGGTAATATAATGCTTTACGGGCATGGAGCAGGCATGATGCCTACTGCCAGCGCTGTAGTCAGCGATACTGTTGATCTTGCACGCAACCTTTTATCCGGCGCCGGAAAAAGAGTCCCTCTGCTTTCATACCAAATGGAAAACATTAAAAAAATTCCTATTATGCCTGTTGACGAAATCTTTACTAACTATTATTTCAGGTTTTCGGTTCTGGATCAGCCCGGCGTACTTTCGAAGATATCAGGCATTTTAGGCGATCATGACATCAGTATTAAGTCTGTCCATCAGAAAGAACGAAAATCAAAAGGTTCGGTTCCTATCGTCATGCTGACGCATCTTGCAGGAGAAGCCGGCGTAAAAAAAGCTTTGTCTGAAATTGTTTCCCTTGAGATTGTAAAAGACAAACCGGTTCTCATACGAATTGAGGATGAAAACAGTCAGGATTAATTAATCTGTTTAAACCATTACCTCTGGAGTGGTACCATAAAAAGGTTCTACCGTTACAGTAATTATTTAAGAGTGCCTAAAGTGCACTAAAGTGCCTAAAATGCCTAAAGTTAAGGAATCATGCCATATTATATTTGTTCCTTTATGCACTCAGCGAAGTATCAATAGAACGATTGCAAATCCTTGATGTTTTGGTTATCAATCAACACGCCGAAGGTGTACCACAACTTTAGGCACTTTAGCTCACTTAAGGCATTTTAGGCACTTAACAGTGTTCAGGGTACCTTTGAGGACTATAATATAAACAAGCCACGTCCTCTGGAGATTGTAATTGACTACAGATAGGTGAAAATATGTATATTGTCTGCTCAGATCTGGAAGGAGTTCTTGTCCCTGAAATATGGATAAATGTAGCCAAAAAGACCGGCATTAAGGAACTTGAACTGACTACGCGTGATATACCTGATTATGATGTATTGATGAAAAAAAGACTTTCCATTCTTCATAAACATGGCCTGAAAATAGATGATATTAAAGAGGTTATAGATTCCATGGAACCGCTTGAAGGTGCAGTGGAATTTCTTGAATGGCTCCGATCATGCGTCCCGGTGATAATTGCTTCAGATACATTTGTTCAATTCGCAGGACCTTTAATGAAAAAATTTGGATGGCCGACACTTTTTTGTAATTCTTTGCAAATAAATCCTGACGGCTCAATTAATGGGTATGTCCTGCGCCTGCAAGACGGCAAGCGGCAGGCGATATTATCTCTAAGAAACCTTAATTACAGAACAATAGCTGTCGGCGACTCATATAACGATGTTTCCATGCTCAAAGAAGCTGATACAGGTATTTTTTTCCGGCCGCCGGATAACATAAAAAATGAGTTCCCCGAACTTACGGCATCATATTCATATAAAGAATTAAAAAACATTATCCAAAGAATTATATGACTACGCAGGTGGATAGGCTGAAGGTGGAAGTATGATAACCCATAAAATAACATACCGTGTAATTTACGGCGATACGGATAATATGGGTGTTGTCTATTATTCAAATTACTTGCGCTGGTTTGAAATGGGTCGCACGGAATTTTTCAGATATCTGGGACTTACTTACAAAGAAATTGAAGAAAGGGGAATTTTTCTGCCTGTCTCAGAGGTCTATTGCAAGTATTTATACTCTGCACATTACGATGATATTCTGATAATAGAAACTTCTTTAGACACAAGCGTTAAAGCTAGTATGAACTTTAATTATCTCATATTAAGTGAACAGGGAAACACAATACTTGCAAAAGGAAAAACCAGGCATGCCTTTACTGACCGCAACGGCCGAGTGGTTCGTCCTCCTGAATTATTAACGGAACTTATTGCAAAAAGTGCCTAAAGTATATTAAAGTGCCTAAAGTTAAGGTATTCTGCCATTCTATATATGTTCCTTAGGGCTCAATAAAAAACCCCCTTTAGTTTTGGGTTATTGATTAGCACGCCGAAGGCGTACCACAACTTTAGGCATTTTAATATACTTTAGCTCACTTTAGGCACTTATAGTCCGCACCGAACGGCGCTAGTTTATAATACATCTCAAACATAATGGGTTTTATGAATACATACATAACAAAATTCAATAAATGCAAAATCCTCGTTGTCGGCGACTTGATGATCGATGAATATTTATGGGGAGATGTTGACAGGATATCACCTGAAGCGCCTGTCCAGGTAGTATCGGTCAAAAATGAAAATTATACATTAGGCGGGTCCGGCAATGTTGTAAATAATCTTGTTGAACTTGGCGCAAAAGTGTCAGTGATAGGTATAACCGGCACCGACAGGCACGGCAACCTGTTGCTAAAAAAATTAAACGAAATAGGGGTTGATACAACAGGCGTTATTCATGACCCCGACAGGCCAACTACAAGAAAAACAAGAATTATTGCCGCAAATCAGCATGTGCTTAGAATCGACAGGGAAACAAAAAGAAAAATATCAGCCAAAACTTTTGAACTCCTTGCAGGATTTATTGAAAAAAAAGTTTCCTCTGCTGACCTGGTTCTTATTTCCGATTACGGGAAAGGTCTTATCACAAACTACTTGCTTTCAAAACTGATCGAATCTGCTGAAAAGCACAAAAAAATAACGATTGCTGATCCAAAAGGACTCGATTTTTCTAAATATTCAGGTGTATCATTGCTTACTCCAAACAGAAAAGAAGCAGCACTTGCCGCTGGAACTGAAATTTCAGACGAATCAGCTCTCATAGAAGCTGGAAATAAAATCCTTGATACTGTTCGCATAGATAACTTGCTTATCACATGCGGCAAGGACGGTATGATTCTTTTTGAAAAAAACAAAGAACCTTATAAAATCAGCGCGAAAGCCAGGCAGGTCTATGACGTTTCAGGGGCAGGAGATACTGTACTCGCTGTTATAGGACTCGCATTGGCATCAGGAGCATCATTAAAAGACAGCGCAGCCATAGCAAACACCGCTGCCGGAATTGTCGTAGGCAAAGTTGGAACCGCCACTGTTTCAAGCAAAGAACTTGCCTCGGCTTTAATGCCCTATTCTGATTACACTATATTTAAACAAAAAACATTAACCGAACTGGAATCATTAACAAAAGAATTGAAAAAAAACGGCAAAAAAATCGTTTTGACTAACGGCTGTTTTGACGTGTTGCACGCAGGCCATATCATGCTTTTTTCTGCTTCAAAACAGCTTGGTGACATTCTTATAGTTGCCATTGACGATGATGATTCAGTAAAAGTGCTTAAGGGACCGGGAAGACCTGTAATTTGTGAAAGTGAGCGCGTCAGAATGCTTGGCGCACTTGACAGCATTGATTATGTTGTAGTCTTTTCTTCAAACGAACTTGAAAAACTTATTCAAATCATACAGCCCGACATACTGACAAAGGGCAGCAATTATAGTTCTGAAGAAGTTTTTGGACACGAACTTGTCGAGCAATATGGCGGAAGAATTGCCCTTATTCCTGTAATAGAAAATATTTCATCGACCACTATAATTAACAATATCAAGAGAGATCTTTGAACCTAAATTGAGCAATTTTTTACTCAATCTGCGCCGATCTCTTGCGCATAAAGGCTTCGCAAAAATCCTCGACATATCCACGGGTATGCCTGCGGTTTTTGCAAATCCTTATGCATCAAGATCTCAACACATATCTTCGCAAAAAATCGCTCAACTTAGGTTGAAAAACAATATGTTATTTTTGCAGGAAAAACCGCAAGGCATATTTTTTAAGGTCTTTGTTCAACCAAAGTCTTCAAAAAATATGATCACGGGAATTTACGGTGATGCAATTAAAATCAAGCTCACAGCTCCTCCGGTAGATGGAGCCGCCAACAAAATGTGTATTAAATTTCTCGCAAAATGCTTTAAGATTCCAAAGACATCATTAGAAATAATATCTGGCCACACCAGCCGGACTAAGTACTTGCTTTATAAACAAAAACATAATAATAAAGACAAACGGGAGGACGTTGAGCGTTTCAAAAAGGTGTTTGAACAGTTATTAAATACTAAAAAACATCTTGACAATCTTTCTTAATATATCTATTTAATTCTTTTCATTGATGCGGGGTGGAGCAGTATGGTAGCTCGTCGGGCTCATAACCCGAAGGTCAGAGGTTCAAATCCTCTCCCCGCTACCAGAATAAAAACAAGGGCTTAGATAACTTTCTAAGTCCTTTTTTTGTTTCCCAGCCTTAAACTAAATTGAGCGTTTTTTTGATTTCTTGGATAGCCTTCTCAATTTCCGGAGCAGTTTTCCCCGAAGTTCAGCCCTTGTTCCAAGGCTCTGCCTGGGAACGAGAAAAACGAGAAAAAAAGCTCCCTACTATTATAAGACTCTTTTCTATGCTGCCTTAGCCACTCCACGAGGAGCGGGGGCACCCTGCAAGAAGCCTCGAGTACTGAGGTCCTCATCAATGTCTGGCCAGTGGATCCCGTATCCCGCTCCAGCAATGCGCCAGTTCGCCCGCTGCTCAGACGTCGCATGTAGCAGACGTGGGTACCAGGCCAAGGGAACCGTTATGGTTCGTCCGTCGAAAAGATCAACACTGATTGCGTCGTCAGTGACGCACACGTCCCTGACTTGCTCACCTGCTTTAGGTTCCAAAGTAGTCATTCCATGCCTCCAATAATTCCTTCTGATGCTCTGAAGTGAGTGTTTCCAATTTCCTCAGTTCCCTTGCTGGAAACCCGAGATTGTAGGCCAAAGCCACAGGACTGAGCCAGAATTTGGCCGAAAAGGAATCCCTGTCAATATGCACGTGTGGCGGCTCATGCAGGTCGTGACTAACGAAGTAGAACCTGTACGGTCCTTTTCTTAAAACTGCTGGGGACATTTTTCTATTCCCTGTCGGTTCTTTTAGCGAACACTGAGTTAAGAAACTGAAGTTTCACCGAAATTAAAGCATAATTATCATGCAACCATGCGTAGCAGCGTGTCAATGAAATATTTTTTCAAGGATTTGGGGTGACTATGGCAAACAGCAT
>Ga0255426_10125_pt1 | contig 15733 bp, 14 predicted proteins | sample ANMaggSeSYBR02J9_FD_182666 | JGI IMG/M metagenome (GOLD analysis project Ga0255426, IMG submission 182666) | Sediment cell enrichment communities from methane seep in Santa Monica Basin, California, United Staets - ANME aggregate JGI... | ecosystem: Environmental > Aquatic > Marine > Cold seeps >...
ATTAAAATTCCTTAACCGATCACAAATGTCAAAATACCATTCTTTTTGAAGTGGATACTAAATTAGTGTAAATGCCGCCATAAGACATGATTTCACACAGACGCCACAATCATTACAAAGATCTCTATCAACAATGGGTGCATAGGTAAAACGAGGGGCACTGTTTTTTAGCGGAATTCGTGCTATTAACAACAAATGTCCAGAGATTTCAGGCTCTACAACGTGTTCACTTGAAGGAATACCCCGAAGTATTTCTTTAACCCTTTCACCAAACTCCCGGGCTTTCTGTAGATCAAATTTGTCTGGTCTGTTCTTCGCGATAGGATTGTCCTTCGTTGAAAATGAGTGTTCTCCGATAAAAACGGCTGCAGCGACAACCTGAAGATTTACCTGCTTCGATATATCATTCAGCTTAATTAAACTCAATCCAAAATCAATATTCCCGTATACTGCAATCAAAACCACTGGTGATCATAACAATATTGTCAGAAATGTTTTTATTTTATGGAATGAATCAATTACCTGGAGGTAGATGATAGTATTATTCTTAAATAGAAGGATGCTATTGTATACCATGACTAAATTTTTCCAAATAATAAACATAATCAACTTAGTGAGAAGAAAAAATTAAATTTAATATTTATAGATCTTGGTATAAAGGATTCCTTGATTTAAATTAAAAAAGGTGAATGAAATGAATATAAAAAGAGTAATAATTGCGACTGCAATAGGGTTACTAACTGGATTATTCTGTGCATACGGAACTGTGATGTTGGCTGATAAGGGTGAACTGGGTTTTGTATTAACAACAGGAATTCTGGCTTCTATAATATATAATAGAGTATTAATTGGTTTTGTAGTCGGAATAGCGGATAATATCGAAATACATACGATTCTAAGAGGTGCAATAATTGGAGCGGTCATATCTATGGCAATGAGTATAATGTCATTAATTGATGGAGACGTTATAGGAGGTTTGACGATAATTGGATTTGGTGTGGTATATGGAATTATTGCAGATGTTGTAGCAACAAAATTCTCATGAAATAAGCGCAAAAAGTAGAATAAAAGATTATATTTTTATATATTCTTTATACAGGCTGAATTATATTTGAACCATCACTTATTGTTGCTTATCCGGACAGCTGTCCCGTATGCCAGTATCTCAGCTGCACCTGACATGACCATTGAGGTCATGAACCGGACATTGATCACTGCATCAGCTCCCATATTCCTGGCATCCTCTACCATCAGGTTGATAGCCTTTTCCCTGGCTTCTTCCAGCATCTTTGAGTATTCTTTCAGTTCTCCGCCCACTATAGAACGTAGTACAGCCATAATGTCTTTTCCTATATTTTTAACCTGAATAGTACTGCCACGGGCAAGACCAAGGGTCTCTATAATTTCTTTTCCAGCTATATTGTCTGTGTTCACGATTATCATACTTTCACCTTAATATTTCCTTTCAGTCATTGTGTCCTTTTTTTGAATCTTTTCTTTTATTAATGCAAACAATGTAAGTATGATACCTAATACAATGGTGACAGTGGATATTTTATAGATCAAATCGACATCAGTGGTCAATATATTATAAATACTCATTACTATCAGCAGGATGATGCCAAATACTGTCACTCCAATTCCAATATTTTGTAATGTTTTATTAAATGTCATTCTATACTTGTTGTATAATGTTCATGATTATATGAATACTTTTTGAGTTGTTACCATGAAAAAATATACTTTATATACAAGATATATTTATATAATCTGTCACACTCAACTATGACAAAATATATAAATATGTACTATTATACAACTCCATATGCTAAATATCATTGAAGAAGTTATTACTGAATTTCATAAACAGAACATCCCGGAATTATTTAATAGAGAACTGGTCGTTCCGGTAGATATCGACAAAATAATAACCATAATCGGACTGAGAAGGGTTGGAAAGACATACTATCTATTTCATATCATTCAGGAATTGCTCAATAAAGGACTGGAAAAAAAGAGGATTTTCTACATAAACTTTGAAGATGAGAGATTAGGTGATATATCTGTTAAAGACCTATCCAGGATCATTGAATTATACTATAAAATAAACCCGGATGCAGGGATAATGTATTTATTCTTTGATGAGATCCAGGAGGTTGGGGGCTGGGAGCAATTCATCAGGCGTATTACACAACACAAAGATGTCAGGGTCTTTTTAACCGGTTCATCTTCAAAACTATTATCCAGGGAAATTGCTACAAGTCTGAGAGGGAGAACCCTTTCTTATAATCTCTTTCCATTATCATTGAGGGAGTTTCTAATAGCAAAGGGATTCAAACCTTACTTTCCGCTAATTGAACCGGAAAGAGGCAGGTTACAAAGATATTTGGATCAGTACTTAACATATGGCGGTTTTCCTGAATTGATACACCAGGAAAGAATAATAATTTTAAGAATTTTAAAAGAATATCTTGATTTGATTATTTATAGAGATCTAATAGACAGATATGGTATAGCAAAGATCTCTGCTATGAAGTACCTGATACGATCCCTGGTGAAAAATTTTGCAAGAGAGATATCGATACGAAAACTTCATAATTTCTTTTTATCAACAAATGTATCACTTAGCAAGAACAAGGTATATGAGTACGTATCTTATCTTGAAGATATAAACTTCATTTTTCTTATCAGAAAGTATGGTAGAGGGTCAAGGGAAGTTGAAGGAAGTATACCTAAGATATTTATCATAGATCCGGGGTTTGTAACCTTATACGGTCTTGAGGATAGAGGAAGAAGGATAGAGAACCTTGTTGCAATAGAGCTTATCAGAAAAAAATATTATAATAATCCACTGCTTGAGATATATTACTGGAAAAACCAAACAGGACTTGAAGTTGATTTTGTTATTGAAGAAGGATTGAAGATCAGGCAGTTGATACAGGTCTGTTATGATATTGAAGATCCTGATACAAAGCAGCGAGAATTAAAGGCATTGGAAAAGGCGTCATTAGAACTTGATTGTAGTGATTTGCTTGTTATTACATGGGATCATGAGGGAGAGGAGATCTTCAATGATATGAAGATCGTGTATGTGCCTCTCTGGAAGTGGTTGCTTGGATAGAATAATAATGGCTCTTCGCTGTTTTCTATGGGTAATATAATATCCACGGTACAAAAGAAATAATTCACGATAGGAGCGTATTGAATATAAAAGTTTCTGTAGAAAGCGAAATCTTCAAGGAAGCAATCAAATTAGAATGTAATCTGGCGTTTCTAATTTGATAGTCCGATTATAACCCACCAAGTTTCCACATCTTATTTACCCAATGATTGATCCTTTCAAGTTTACCTTCATTATTGATTACTGCATCAACACCTAATGAAATCAGAGGATTAGCATCTAACTTGAATCGGATATCAGCATGGTTTTGAAAGGAATCATAAGCACTATCAAGACGATACTGTATCCACTTCAAATCATAGGGTAAAATTGATAGCCACTAAAAATTATAAAGAAATGAATGGTAAAAGCTTTATCAGCGAAATTGAAATATGGTAACTATTGCTTATGTTCCTTCATTTGAAAAGAAGGTTCGGAAGATTAAGGATAAGTTATTGAAAATTAAAATTAAAAAGAAAATTCTTAAAATTATCGACTCGCCGGAAATTGGCAAACCTATGAAATACAGTAGAAAAGGTATCAGGGAAGTTTATATTCCACCATTTAGGTTATCATATTTATATATAAAAAATGATGAAAAAATAGTTTTTTTAGATTTATATCTTAAAGATGAACAATAATTTTTTTAAAAAGCGATGTGTTTCTAATACTACAATTCAAAGTTGCTTTTAGCGAAGAAACACCCGTCTACTTCACCTTCGTTCGCAGATACATTATTCTCTCCATTCCAGTGCTTTTTCCTGAAGCTCATATGACGTATACTGATTGCGATATTCTTTTAAGCCGCCTATCCAGTCGAGCTTAGGTTTTTTATGGGTGGCAGCATCTCGAACTTCTTCTTTATAATCTGGGTCGATATGTTCTTCTATTGCTATTATGCTTTGCATCTTTATAAGATTTTTATTTGTATATATAATTAGAATGTAATTAATCCTGTTGCAATCTTCATGAAATTCTCTTATCATAAGAGCTATGTCAGGCATGAATAACGATAATATTGATAAACCACCTGAAACAATTATAAATATAATGATTACATACATAATAATAATGAAATTCTATAACCGGCAACGGGAATTTAAGCTTTTTGACCTGCTTTATAGAAGCAGACCATCGTTATTGGTATTAACTGGTAAAAGGAGAGTGGGAAAAACTGAATTGATAAAACAGTTCATGAAAAACAGGAAGTCGCTTTATTTCTTTGTTGATGCGAATAAAAGTATTGATCTTTTAATGACCGAGTTCAACTATTTACTAAAAGACGGTCTCGAACTGCCTGATTATGTTCAGATGGATAAAACAGAAACATTTCTTAATTTTTTGACCACTTATGAAGAAGATGTAGTGGTAGCCATCGATGAATTCCAGAGATTCTTGAAGATACACCCATCGTTTATCACACAGCTGCAAAAATATTGGGATATAAGATCTGATAAATGCAGACTATTCTTGATAATTTCTGGTTCATCGATAGGTATGATAAGGAAAATATTCATTGGAGAAAGTGCCCCACTTTTCAAACGTGCTGACAATATCCTGACCTTAAAACCATTCACCATCCGTGAGGTCTTTGAAATGCTTGAAGATATTGGTATAAAAGACACGAATGAAAAACTTGATCTATATCTCCTTTTCGGGGGTACTGTCTACTATTACAGGTTATTTGAGAAATATCGATGCACTGGTTTTGCAGATGCACTTGAAAAACTTATCTTTAATGATTTTGCACCACTTGGGAATGAAGTACGTGATATCCTGATAGAAGAATTCGGGAGGGAGCATGCCACTTACTATGAGATCATATCTGCCATTAGCAGGGGTCGATGTTCTTTAAGTGAGATATCAAATATGAGTCACGTTTCTGCAAATTCACTGGGATCGTACTTTTACGACCTCATCGATCTTCTGGGAATTGTCGAGCACCGGATACCGGTCACCGATATCCCAAAAAAGAGCAGGCGTGGGAGATATTTCCTCAAAGACAACTTCTTCAGGTTCTATGGGTACTTCATTTATCCCATGCTGAGCCAATACATGGCAGGAAACTATACGACTTTAACGGGGAAGGTTTTGCAGGAGTGGAAAAATTTTGCAGGCCGGGCATTTGAAGATGTTTGCAGGGAATTACTTATTGAAGAACTTATAGCCGAATATTCGAAAATTGGTCAGTGGTGGGACCGAAGAGGGAATGAGATCGATGTTGTTGGAATAAATGATAAAGAAAATAAGATATTATTTATTGAAATCAAAAACATGGAACTTAGCGAAGGTTCTGCAAGAAAGATACTTAAATCCACAATTGACAAGGCCGGATACATCAAAGGAAGTTCCGAAATGCAGTTAAATGTGGGGATTGCTGCCAGAAAAGTACAGGGCAGAAAAAGGATCGAAAGCGATGGTTTTCGTGTATGGGAATTGGTTGATCTTATGGATGTGAATACACTTCATTTCGGTTCTGCCTTATCCCAGTAGTATATAAGCAGATCACTATACACCTGCTAAATGCAAGGAAAATCGATTGGTATACTGAAGGGTTATAATAAATAACCAAAAAGAATAACTAGTATAATTAGCATTAGTATAATTGTGATTATACAAAAAAAAGCAGACCTGATATAATTTCATTTACCTTAAAACAAGACAGCTTTAAAAACCGTAAAAAGGAATTAACAGAACTCAACAACGTACTGTCCAGTAATAAATTTGAATTTATTATCATATACGGAAGAAGAAGAATAGGTAAAACAGAATTGGTTTTAAAAAGCACTGAGAATAGCAATAGGATATATTACCTGGCTGTTGGTGCAAATAATTTGGAACGATTTTATAAGCTTTGTTCCATGCACTTTCCGAATATCCTGAAATTGACAATGGACTGGGAAATAATATTTGAATTTCTTAAAGATAATGTAGAAGTCGTAGTAATTGATGAATTCCAAAATATGATCCATGAGAATATAAATAACCTTAACATTTTCCAGTCAATTGTGGATATTATACTCAAGGACTCTGATTTACAACTAATTTTACTTGGATCATCTATTTCAATAATGACCTCTAGAGTTCTTGATTATAAAAGTCCTTTATATGGAAGAAGAACAGGGTCTTTGGAACTTAAAGCTGTTTCTTTTTTTGATCTGAGATGTTTTTTCCCGGATTGTACACCTGAAGAACTTATTGAAATTTATGGTTTTGCAGATGGAATTCCGTTCTACTCAATAAAAATAGTTAACAATTTCTGGTTGTGGCTTTCTTATGAACTTAAAAGTAAAATAAGTTTTCTTAAAGATGAAGTGGATTTTCTCATGAGATATGAATTTGAAAATATCACTACTTACAAATCAATTCTTGAAGCTATTGCTCATGGAAGCACGAAATTGAATGATATCAAAGATCATATGAATGTAAGAAGAACAGATATCAGTCCTTACCTTAGAAATCTAATTGAAGTGGGAATGGTAAAAAGAATCGCTCCGGTCACTGAAAAACCCAATTCAAGACTCGGAAGATATTATATTTGTGATAATTTTCTAAAATTCTGGTTCAGATTTATTTATCCGAATGTAAGTTCTATTGAAGAAGGGGTCATGGATATTGAGATTATCAAAAAGAATTACAACCAGTATTTGGGTGGTATTTTTGAAGATGTTGGTATACAGTTTATTAATAAAAATAGAAAAAAATTATTTAATTTTACCAAAATCGGAAGATGGTGGCATAAAGATAAAGAGATTGATATCGTAGCACTTAACCATATCACTAATGAGGTCCTCTTTATTGAATGTAAATGGCAGGATCTTACACAACAAACAGCTAAAAAAGTCCTTTTTGAACTTAAAAATAAATCAGCGTTTGTTCAGTGGAATAATGATATACGAAAAGAATACTATGGTATTATAGGAAAAAAAATAGAAACAAAGAAAGAGTTGCAAGACATGGGCTTTTTTGTGTTTGATCTTGAGGATATCGGTAAAGCCTAATTCTTTGACAGGTCATACTTAAATAACTAACATTTACATGAATGAAATATTTATAGCAATAGGATTAATAATCTTTGCAGGACTGGTGGCAATAAAACTAAACATCACAAGCGCAATATTCGAGATCATTGCCGGATGTATAGCAGCCAATTTTTTCAATTTTAATAATGTAGAAGTAATCAACGTATTGGCAGATTTCGGCATCCTGGCTCTGATGTTCTTTGCAGGTCTTGAGATAGATTTTGACGTATTAAAAAAGAACGTTAAAAGCAGCCTGGTGATCGGCAGCGCATCCTTTTTAAGTCCTTTCCTTGCAATTTTTTTCATAACAATATACTTCCTGGGTTTCTCATTTGAGCAGGCACTCCTTACAGGCATCGCTCTTTCGACAACATCAATAGCCATAGTCTATCCTATACTCTTAGAATCAAAAGAACGACTAGATGATATAGGGAAAAAAATACTCTCAGCAGCGATGGTTGTGGACTTATTGAGCATGATAGCCATAAGTCTACTATTTTCAGACCTGACAATCCTTACAATCGGCTTTATTCTGGTATTCATCATATTCTCATATTTTGTACCCTCTCTAGGTAACAAATTATTTGCTCACTACAAAGGCAACGCAGTAGAATTTGAATTCAAGGTAATATTATTCTTAATACTCGGCATAGGTATCGCCGGTGAAGCAATCGGAATTGAAACCGTTCTTCTTGCCTTTATTCTTGGCATTATTACATCCGGGGTTATAATAGGGCATATAAGATTATGGGACAAACTAAAGGGAATTACATTTGGCTTCCTTGCACCGATCTTTTTCTTCAAGGTAGGCACAGTAATAAACCTTGCAGCATTCTATGAAAATGTCATCTTAATCATATTATTCGTAACAATCTGTTTTACATCAAAATATGTAGGAACCTACATCACAACAAAAAAATACATACCCACACAAGCAGCCTATATTGCAACAATCTTCAACTCACGCCTGAGTTTGGGCATAGTAGCAGCAACCGTAGGATATGAACTTGAATTATTTCATGAAGGCATCTACGCATCGATCATCGGATCAGTAATCCTTTCATCTATCATTGCATCCATGCTAACAAAAAAAATCTTGTAGTAACCTGATTATATCGACAATCTCTACGTAACATAATGTGAGAATTACTAGATTTTTAGACAGTACCACGAGATCGTCGGAAAAGTGTATATTTTGAGAAAATTGCAATTTGGGAATAATACAACATGACACAGCATAATGTTTTACTTGATTAATGTGTTACGAATGGTTCTTTTTTGTCGCTTTTCCGACAGTCTCACCACTATAACATTTAAGTGTATAATTTTTTTATAGTTATATATCTAATTTCAGCAACAAGATGAAAATATATTTATACAATCCACTCCATTAAAACCATATCAAAAAAACAACCAAAGAAGGTATAATACATATCAAAAAAACAAACACCTAAAATCATCTGGCTTATCCCAATTATTATTCTCATATACATTTTATATCTAAACACACTCCCACTAGGAGGGTCCACCTACCACCATATCGATATCGCAGATGCCAAAACAACACAAAATATAAAACTAACCGGCCCAATGGATAGAGTATCTGAGCCGATCACTGCAAATAATACCACATACAGAGAAATTAAAAAAAATCTTGTATGCTTCCAATTAACCTCTCTACAAATAACCAACAACTCCAACATTCTAATAAAAGTAAGATTCAAAGACAACTTCCCACCACAACAATACCCCTTCACAATAGGTGCCCAAAACAAAGAAGGAAATAATTATTTATGGAATACCATCTACTACCCATTCTACAGAAACGAACTAACCAGATTAAACCTAACACACACAACAGACTCCATACAAATATACTCACACACCCCATCAACAAATAACAAAACACAAATAACACACCCCATCACCAACAAAACCACGTCACAATTCCTAAAAGAAGTACCATCCGGAACCATAATTGCCACAAACACACCCCTGAATATCCCCACCACAAATATCCCAAACTATAACAATCAAGGCTCTTTAACAATAAACACCCAACTCAGGGAATCACATACCTTTTATACCTACATAGAAAATGAAATATTAAATTTTACAATCACAAAACAGGATTTGAACTCGTATAATGGAACAGACGAACTTGAGATTACTATATACGCACCGAATAGTACATCAATCACAACAGTAACAATTCCGGATGACGGAAACATAAACAAAACCAGTAAAACCGGCCCAGAGCAAAAATCCCAAATAAAAATCCCAAATCTCAACAAAGGTGTTTATAAAATAGACATGAAATGCTCCAGCGACCTACATATAACACAAATTCAGACCGATCAAAATAAACTCGTTGCTGCTAATCGATTATTCTTAATAACAAACGATACGATCTATTTTAAAAAAATCAAAGATAAAACAATAAAGTTCAAAACATATCACCCCGATAACTTACCTAATAGAATATCAATAAAGGGATCCTCCAGCACACAAATAGTCGATATAATATCAGAAAAAAACTGGTTCAGTATCACATTACTACCATGCGATCAAATATATGAGATACACCCCCAATACGGTGATATAATAATCGAATCAAATAACTATTTTGCATTCACGAACGATTCCTATTTCACTCCTATAAAATATATTGAAAAACAACTTCAAAATAATATGGACTGGATCAACAACAATAATATAGATTATATAATAATAAAGGACTATATACCTGTTAAAGAAGATGACGGGTGGGTGATAGCACAAACATCATGGGATGCTAAGGACCTATATATTAAGGACAACACATTAAATTTTGTTTTTAATATTCCCCATCTCACCAAATCGGAATATTCCAATTACACAATACCAGTAGACTGGATAGATATAATAGTAACAAAACCACCTATATGGAAAAGAATATGAGTCCAAACATATTAACAAAGCTCCGGGAAAATCCTACCATAGAGTATTGTTTTACTCTTAATCAAGACTTTTTTTCAGTAATCCTGGTTACATACCTGCTTCTATTACTATTGGAAACAATCTGGGAAGGATTTGTTTCATCATATTTCAACCTAAATTCATTCTTAACAATCATATTAATTATCGGCATAATCGCTGTTCTGACAGGAAAAGAAGATCACGAAATTGAAAAAGAAAAAGAAACCATAACAACAAAAGAATACATCTTCATCATCTGCGCAGGCATCCTCGGGTCTGGTATTATCTATTACAAGATACAAGAAACAGGCGGGCTGTCATATGTGATATCTGCCATAGCAGGAATATTGATCATATTATTATCCATTCTGGTACTTGAAGGTGAGGATGACGAAGATAGCGAAGATATTAATACTCAGGTTCAGTAATGATCCGAACCAGAATGAAGTTTTTGATAGTATATGAAGTATAACTTGATATATCAAAAATGGGTTGAAAAATTAATATTGAGTACGAAAATATGAAAGAGATAATACTCTCTAGAGATTATGATAGAGAGTTATATGGGTAACAAGGCTTGATACGTGACGAATTATGATCAATCATACCAAAACCTATTTGCCCAACAAAGCAAAATACCAGATCTACATCGACCGTATTTACGAATCTGGCCGGATCACCAACAATAGCTACTTATTTAAAGAGCTTGAAGTGCTGCTGCAAGCATACCTGGGTGTAAAACATCTTATTCTCGTCGCCAACGGCAGTCTTGCGTTGCAACTCGCCTACAAAGCGCTAAATCATAAAGATGAAGTGATTACCACGCCGTTTAATTTTGTCGCCACTACCAGCACCCTGGTCTGGGAAGGGCTATAACCTGTTTTTGCAGACATAAGCCCCAATAGCTTCAAGTTTGATTTATGGAATTTCTTCATAATCTCATCGATTTTTCCAGAAACCTCAAAAATACCTGATCTGATATCTATACCCTTGCTCCACCAAAAAGAGCTGACGATTGGTCCCGAAAGTCTGTTCAACAGTACCTTTCGATACCAGTGTGTAGAAATGTGAAGCATGTTCTTTAGGTCGAAGAATACGCCCCAACCGTTGCGCTTCCTCCTGACGTGAACCATAAGTACCTGATATTTGGACCATAACACTGGCATCAGGCAGATCCACAGAAAAGTTTGCGACCTTGGATACCACAAGTGTGTTGATGCGTCCATGTCTGAACTCATCATAGAGCTTCTCTCTATCACCCTGTTTGGTCTTACCTGTGATAATTGGCAGGCCCAATGACCTGGCAAGCTTTTCTAACTGCGAAATGAATTGACCAATGACCAGGATGCTTTCACCTGTGTGGTTCTCAAGCAGTTCACTCACAAGCTCTTTCTTGCGCTGGTTCTCTGCTGCGATACGAAACTTAGCGCGTTTATCAGCATGGGCATACTTAAGTTCCTCTTCAGACGATAGAGGAACGCGATACTCACAACAGATGGCTTCGGCGATATAACCACTACTTTCAAGTGTCTTCCATGGGACATCATATCGTTTTGGACCGATCAGTGCAAAGACATCATCTTCTTTACCGTCTTCGCGAACCAGTGTAGCAGTCAGCCCGAGCCTGCGTCTGGCTTGAATTGCCGTTGTTGCACGAAATACCGGAGCCGGCAACATATGCACCTCATCGTATATGATCAGCCCCCAGTTATGCTCGGTAAAGATGTTCAGGTTGTGAAACTGACTATCCTTTGTTTGACGATAGGTCAGCATCTGGTATGTGGTTATCGTGATCGGTTTGATCTTTTTTACACGTCCTGTAAACTCGCCGATGTCTGTTTCTTTGATGTGGGTCCTGGAGATAAGTTCATCGCGCCATTGCGAAACAGAGACATTATTAGTGGCAATGATAAGAGTGTGGGTTGATATCCGGGCTATAGTTCCAAGTCCTATAATCGTCTTACCTGAACCGCAGGGAAGAACAATCACTCCACTGCCACCGGTCTTCTCTCCTGCACAGTAAAAGAGATCTACGGCATCCTTTTGATAATCACGCAGCGCAAAAGACTCACCGTCAAGGTCAATGCTACGCAAAGTGATATCAAACCGTTCTCCATCCAGATATCCGCACAGGTCTTTGACAGGGTAGCCTGCCTTTATCAATGCGTGTTTAAGATCGCCTCGTTTGACCTGCGGTATGAAAAGACCATCATGAGCGTCATTATCTACCCAGAAATGTTCTAATGATTTATTGTTACGGATCCGTTCCAGAATACGGAGATCTTTCACTTCAAGCTCCAGGCAGTCCTCTGCGACTTTCTGTAACACCAGCTTGCCATAGGTCTCATGCCATTCCCTCATATCAACTATGACATTTGACGGAATGCTGTAACGTGAGAACTTATCAAGACCTTCAACGATCTCTTTGATGGGGACATCCAATGCTGCCGCATTCCAGAGAGACAATGGTGTGACCCTGTAAGTATGGATAAACTCCGGCGATTTTACCAGCTCTGCAAATAGAGATAAAAAATCCCGGCATTCTACGTAACCAGGGTGTCCGACCTCGAGCATCAATGTACGATCGCTCTGGATGATGAGTGGTTTTTGTGAGCTCATGCAATATCCTCTATACGGATGGTATAATCTTGTTTCAGTGCTTTACTTATTTTCTTTACCTCTGGTTCGTAACGTTTATCAAAGGAGAGCGTCAATTTGCTCCAATCCGCAGCAACAGGGCATCTGGCAGCTACAAGTCTGTTGCGGAATTCTTCCATCAAGTCTTTTGCCGGAAAGTGAAACGTGATCAGGATTTCGCGTTTTATCGTCACGATCTGCTTTGCTTTTACTCTTGTTTTTGTTTTTGAGTTTGCTTTTACTTTAGCATTTGAAACACCCCGGTCTCGTCCGGGAAAGACTGTGTTTGCACCGTCCGGAAGGGGCGTAAGAGCCGAAGAGCGATGTTTTATACGAAGAGGGATCAGCTCCTTCTGCTCAATATGCGTGAACAACCTGTCAGGTGAATGTACAATTTTAATCGTCGGTGATATACATTCAATCGTGAATTTGTCGATTTCGGATAGATCTTTGTCTCCCTCGAAAAGCACAACCTTCTCATAGAGAGTAAACGCTTCTGAAGCCCCGATCCACTCATCGAGTTCGATTTTGACATTTTGTGGAAGTTCTTTAGTGCTCATGTTCTCCAGGAGCCTGACCACATCAAAGTCTTCTCTTTCGCTCAATTGGGTTAGAACCTTCTTTTTTCGAAGTTTCAAGATGTTTGTTCTGTCCTTTGTTACAACGTCCGCAAGTTTTGTCAATTGCGCAAGAATCTGGACCGGATATAATTCAGATTCCACATGCATCTCGAAATTCGGCTGCACTGTAATCCTGGGCTCTATGATGTCACCGTTCATCACATGCAAGAATGTATCATTGACTCGAAACGCGAGAAGCTGATTTATCTCGGGCAGACATCCTTTATACTCAGTTTTGGTATAGGCAACCTCGATATATCCTAAAGTAAGGGGTAATCCTTCAAGGAATCGTTCCACAAAACGACCTTCCACTCGCTCAAACGCATCCGCATCATTCTCTGAAATCTGCAACCCCATGCCCCATCTGTCCTTGCGCTCCTGAAAATTGCCATACCTACCCTCCTTTGCGTCATGTTTATATCTATATTTAGGTTTCTTGGGAATAAGAAAGAATGGATGATGTTCTTTTAGATATCGGATCAATGAGGAGGTAGTGTACCAGACACCGGGTGTACAGGATTGTAAAACTTCAATAAGAAACCGCCTTGGGCCGGCAAGATCCAATAATGGCATGATACCTGTTGCAGATCCCCAGGTCGAGAACCCTGATAGCCTGCCCAGCACACCTGTTTCATAAAATTCATTTTTCCCATCAAGATATTTTTTTACCAATACACCCAGAAGCTTTTTCTCCTGCTCTATAAGCGCCATAGCAATGAATTCTTCATATCTTTTATTATCGACGTCAATGTAATTCTCAGGAAATGACGGTTCAGTGCTGGTATATCCTGCATATTCCCCTTCGGTGTCATAGATTGTGAACTTGAACGCAAGTGCCAGTTCATCGACATAATTTATCCACTCTGAATCCTCACCTGCCTCTACTTCTTTTATTATATGCGAATTGCTCATAAGTTTTGCCAATCGCTTTGAGTCAGACCGGTTCAACTCATTACTCCGGTGTAACCGCTTTACATCGCGGTTTTGTACATACTCAACATAAGCATGCAGATCATGACGCAAATCACACTGGTTGGAAACAACGCTCAGCTTGTCGATATCTGTTTGAGTTAGGTTTGGTTCTGGTTGTATCATTTATTACTTGCCTTCTTGATCACATGTCCTGACGCTTTCACTATTTTCTGTATCGCGGGAAGCAGGTCACAGGGAAATGTGATATAATCATCCGGAAGCGATACAAGGTTTTGCGAATCAGCAAATGACTTTTCAATTTGCACCTTAAGGCTCAGATCTTTTACCCGTGCAACCATCAGGTCTTCATGAATTATCTGTTTACCCCATCTCTTTTGCGCCATCTCGATTGCTGTACGAAAACCGGAAGAATTCTCCTGAAGCCACTTAAAAACACTCTTTTTTCGAACTGTTGTGAGCGCATTTCCTATCTTGACCAGGTTTGCAGTCGCTTGTAGATTGGAATTGTGGATATCCAGAGTTGTAACCGAAGCCAGTACTTCCAGTACGGTATAAGGGACGGTCGCCAGATCCAATGTTACTGTACCGTCAGGCTCGATCTGTAGATACTTCTCAGGCGAAGATGAGGTTGCATCTTCGAGAGGATCATCAGGTAACCGATAGTATGCCTTTCCATCTGCCACAACTTTTACAAGGCAGCCCCATTTCCAGCCAGTTTCACATATTTTTTCACAGGGGTGATCCGCATCCTCTCCTGTAAATATCTTAAGTATCACAGCGAGACTGTCTGCGGGTAACCATTCATGCTCTTTTAGCTGTGAGAGCGCATATAATGCAGCTTTAACGGGAGCCATTTCACCACTTTGCGTCTTGGTTTTAACTGACGCACGCCAGCAGGCTTGCTGCCATTCCACAAGAAGGTTTGCTTTGAACTTTTCACCTCCGATAGACAGATTGCCATCTTTGATTGTGAGTGTGAACGATTTTTTACTTGATACGAGAGATGGTCTTAGCTCCCCTTTGACAATCTCAAGTAGTTTATCACGTAGTACCTCTTTCTTGAATTTTCCGGCTTCTTCAAATTTCGAAGCCTTGACGATAGGCGGAAGAAATTCTCCGAATTCAGGAGGAAAACAAAATCGCAAACGTTCCAGTTTAGTGGTATTGAAATATCTTTCTCGCTCTATGACGATGAGCACACCCTTTCGCAGCAGATTCTTCTTCACTTCTTTGAATGTTTCTTTATACCGCTGTGTAAACGTCCCGTAATAATACTTTTTTTCTGGTTCTACGCAACCATATAGTCTCTTGAAGTATTGGATATCAACTTCTTTGTTAATCTTATTGAGTAAGTGGAGGAATACTATTTCCTTGTGTGTTAATGAATTCAGTGCTTCCTTTAT
>Ga0255426_10109_pt1 | contig 15436 bp, 13 predicted proteins | sample ANMaggSeSYBR02J9_FD_182666 | JGI IMG/M metagenome (GOLD analysis project Ga0255426, IMG submission 182666) | Sediment cell enrichment communities from methane seep in Santa Monica Basin, California, United Staets - ANME aggregate JGI... | ecosystem: Environmental > Aquatic > Marine > Cold seeps >...
AGCTCATCAGGCAGTCTTTCAACAAAAAATATTCATGGCGAGCATGAATGGATAGATATCAATAAAGCAATAAAATTACAAAGAACGAACAAATCAAAAAGTAAAAACTCTGAAAAAGTATTACTAAAAATTAAAGATAATGATTTAAACTTTTTCTTTCTCCATGAGGACATCTCTCTAGATGAATACTGATCGGTTTGCTGAATCGTATCGAGCCTTTATTTACAATTCTAAATTTAGGATAATAAAAATTCATGGGGCATTGCTTATTGGGACTTAATTCATCATTCTGATTTCATAATTCGTCATTTATCATTTCTCATTTGACATTCGGATTTCGTAATTCGTCATTTCTTATATAAGTACATCCTCACTAGAAATTTCTCTAAATAATACTAGAATTCTCGTAATGAATGTCCATTTACGGAGATAATGATAAATGACGAGATACACACAGAAACCGTGCTGCCTCATCCTGGCAGTAATCGCAGGGTTTTTAATCAAACCCCCGTTATGCTGGATATTGATGGTCCTTGTAGGGATCACGCTTCTTTCCATCCTGTCATACAAGTTATGGAGGTATAAAAAGAAGTGAACAAAATCTCGCAGTCTATAATGGGGCAACCCTTAACACAACTAAGACTGCGGGATTTTAAAATATTGGCTGATAGCTCCTTCCTGACTAGACATTGTACTAAGCAATCCACCATCTCAATTATTTCTATGACACAACATTACTTGGATTTCCTTGTAAATACCCCTCAATACTTTTTACAAAAACACTTTGTTTTATTGTTGTGGCTTCATCAGTAGTATAACCAATAGGAAGTTGAATTATACAATTTGGAAAAGATTTTATTAGATCTATCTCTTCTTGAGACATCTCGTCAGCGTGATCCAGGATGAAAGTAAAATCATTTCTACCAAGTCGTTTTGACAATGTTTTAATATCGACTAGCTCCATTGGTGACAAGTTGATAACTACAGCATTCTCTTTTATCATCATTATTCTATTTTTATTTAAAAACCCCTCAGTATCAGGATTCAAAGCCAAATTAAGTGAAATAAAATCCGATGTTTTAAGGAGATCTTCTAGGTTTTTGTACTCTATTCCCCTTTTTTCATATCTTTTTTTCCTATTTTGCGACCAGTATTGAACATTTGCCCCAAAAGACTGCGCTATTTCTGCGACACGTACACCAATATTACCGAGACCAATAATACCAAACGTTTTTCCTCGTATTTCGGTTCCACCAAATCCAGTCTCAGAATAATTGCCCCTTCGAGCTTTTCGCAAACCTCTATCAAGATTTCGAATATGATTAAAAATCATTCCAAATGTTATTTCGGCAACACCCTGAGTAGCATAGTCATTTACATTACATACAGTAATATTCTTTTTAGAAGCATACTTAACATCTATTCCCCCATAACCTGTTCCAAGCATACCTATATATCTTAGGTTTGGGGCTTTGTCTATAATATTTTTATCAATTTTAGCTCCAAGCTTAACAAGCAGACAGTCTGTGGTTTTAAGTTGTTCGTTTAATTTTACATTGTCAGAAGACAAAAAAACCATTTCATCGCATACGCCGCGAATCCGATCCCAATACTGTTTTTCTAGTTCATCTCCTTTGAAATTAAGTCCAAGTATTTTTTTATATTGTTTGTTTGATATATTCATGAATAGTATTCATAAAAATTTATCCATTATTTGAGTATTTTTAAATAATCCAAATTATCCCGTGATTTATTGAACGCACACATCATATCTATTTCTTGTGATATAATCTTACACGCATACATTTATAATGGACAAACAATGTTCGACTGACCGTACAGATAATTATTATAATTGAAAAATGAATAAGGATAATATAATCCAAAAACTCAAAAAATTTGGGCTTAATGAAATAGAAGCAAAAATCTACCTATACCTTCTTAAACATGGGGCAAAATCTGCACTGGAGCTTTCAAGAGAACTTGATCTAAATAGAACCAGAATTTATAGATACAAAGAAAAATTGATCAACAAAAAATTAATTGAGGATTCTGTTACAAAATGGGGGAAAAAATTTAAAGCTACTAATCCTAAATTTTTACAGTTAGTGATACAACAAAACGAGGATTCTTTAAAAACGCAGAAAGAGATCATTCCAAGTCTCTTAGACGATCTTATAAAATTACCCAATTTTATAGAGAATGAATTTGAAGTAAAGCACTATCGAAAGAAAGAAGGCCTCAAACAAATGTTTTGGAACCAGCTTAATGCTAAAAAGGAGATTCTTGCATTCAGCTTTGAGACAAAAAATGAAAACGCAGGAAAAAAATTCGCCGAAAAAGTGCGATTTGAGCAAGTAAAAAGAGGAATCAAACTTTACGAGCTAGAAAATGTTGATGATCGAGGTAACTTCTGGTATACAGATGTTCCAAGATGGAATGAATATTATGATTCTTACCCTATTCCAAAAAATATTCTAGAAATAAACCAAATAATATCAATTTTCAACGACACTGTATCTATTATGAATTCCTCGCATGCCGAACCAGTTGGTGTTGAGATTATTAATTCATTTTATGCAAAATCTATGAGACAGATGTTTTGGGAATTTTGGAAGATAGCAAAGGAAAATTATTCAAAATCCAAATAAGAATTGATAAATATTTATGTTTTCAACTTGAAAATCCCACTAATAATCCAGGTTACTCCCATGAAAACCAAGCTGGACAAATAAATAATAATAAAGAGACTATTCGGGAGCAATAAACGTATTAGGAAGGGATCTAAAGGTTGTCAAAAAGAGCCAGGTTACATGCCGAATAAGTACCAAAAATGTACAACTTTTTTTACTAAACGAAAAATTCTAAATAAAAAATAAAGTTAGTAAAAAAAGAAGAAATTTTTTTGGGTGAAATTATTTTAAACTAATCGGTTTTTACCTGTGGAGCCGGAAACGCTTTTTCCATCACACCTTTAGCAAAGGGTATAGCAGCTGAAAAATTATATAATCTTCTTTCTGCACCATATAAACCCATAACTTTTATCGAAGATGTGGTTGCATGAAATTTAATCCCCGTGTTAATCCCTTCTGGATGATTTGCTCTAGCTCTTACCAGGGCTGCAGTAATAATGCCTGCCTTCCTTGCCTCTAATATTTTTTCTACAACTTCTCTTTGTCCTCCAACATTTTCCGTTACATCATCATCCTCAAACCTTAAATTTCTAACATCTAGTTCACTAGGACTACTCTTTAATTCTCTCAGCCCTGCTTCAAGCCCCCTGCCAAACTCTCTAAGACAAAATGCCTGATACATAGACTGTTCTTTTGGTGTCATAAGCGATTTTGGCCTCATTGTCGGAGAAGAAACAGCCCCAAAAGGCATATTTACTTCTTCAGCTAATGCACTCGTTACCCCTGGAAAAAATGTTTCATCATAAAAAACAGTAGAATCTATTGTCATCTGACTTTTGCGCCGGGATTCTTCTGGAAAAAGTTCGCCTAATAAATCAACTATCCCATCTGGTTCAAAGTATATTAAACTGCCATCATGTTTTCGAACACTTCTTATTTGTTCTTGTCCAAACCTATCCCTTGTTTTCACTGATAAATTACGTGCCTCAGACGGTCCTAGATCACCTCGAGGAACTACAATTGGAGAACGTCCTTCCTCAACGATTATCTCTTCTTCACCAATTGTGTCATAACTCTCAGCATTAAGAATAAAATCATTCCCGTCATACTGCTCTCCAACGTCCTCATCTGAATCTAAAGAACTATTTAATTTTGCCAAATCATCGATAATATTCTCTGCATTTCTACTATTTGTAAGCCTCAAGCCTTGATCGGTTTGCTCGATTTTTCCGCGAAGAAATGGAATATTTTCATCCCAATATGAAACTAATTCCTCGTTATATTGAGAGCCAATTGAAGGATGAATACTAATACTTCCATCAGCTTCTACTTTAAAAGTAAAATCATCAATAACTTCCTGTTCATTACCTCTCCTGTATTCCCGACTCCTCGTAATTGTAAATGTTATAGTATCCGCTTCGCCACCTGATCTAATCTCTGATTTTACATCAATTCTATTCATTCCCCTGACTTGATCTCCATCTTTGAACTGGAGAGCAAGTTCTCCATTTTCCTTCATAGAGTACTGGAAACCATAATTACCTTCTTCACGGGAATAGTTAAAATCTTTCTTCTCAAACAAAAGGGGCTCACCTCCAATTTGTTCTAAAGCCTCCCTTCCATTACCATTATTGCCATTAGGCTTAACAGAACCATTCCTTTCTTCTAGTACTTGTTGGCTTAATGCTGCTGATAAAGAACTGGACGCTCCACCAGAAGACGAGGTCTCTGGAATTCTCGTTTCTATAGGAGGAGGAGGTACAACCATAATAAATTCTAATGATCTCTTAAATATTAAACTCATTATCTACAATTCCCCGAAAAACTGCAAACTTAATAATTTCAGAGTAGCTACTCAAAATTCGGGGATTCGTTGTTTGAAGTACGCTTGCCAGACAAAGCACTGCCAACATTTGGTTCAACTTTAGGCAGTTGAACCAATAGAACCATTTAAAATGGAACAGTTACAATCATCGTTTTATTAAAAGGCTTAAAGCTGACCGCTGAAAACTTATTACCTAATGACCTATTTACCTAATGAGCTAATACACTGACAATTACCTTGAAAAACACATCTTCATCAGATAAAATCAGCCATAAATTTGTTAAATCTCTTATTTAATATTTTCTGACTTATGACGGAAGACTTAAAAGTTAGAGCCGAAGTATTTAGTAATAGTATTACTAATGGTGTTATCTTAGCTTTTAGTGATTCAGTACACGACGATGATTTAGAACTAGCTGTTAAGTGCTCCACCGCATTGTTCCACCCACTTGTAGTATCATCAGTAAGAACAGGAAAAAATATTGCGATAAAGGTAGTGGATGGACAGTTAGGAATACATATTGAAAAAAAAATGGTACGATACAATCTGTATGTATCAACAGTGAACAAGCTGGAAATCTTGAGTTTTGGCAGGAATTAAAAGGACACATAAGTTCAACTCCAACTGCATATAGTCTTCATACGCAAGCACTAGAAAGACCAAGTGAAAATAGTGAGCGTTATAGAAAAATGTATGGAGTACATATTCAATATCCGATGTATGATATTGTAAATTTATGTTCACAAGCAATTCGCACAAATCCAAATATTAACCTTCCTCTTGATGCACTTCAAAAAGCAAGCGAAACTGAGACCCATTGCAGAATATTCTTAGATAAACCTCCAAAATGGTTTAAAAAATTTGTACGTAATAATATTGCTCCAGCAATGAATGCAGCCGGTATTGTAGATGCAATTGATATTATTAGAGGTGCATTTGATCTATGGACTGAGCACCCAGATTTGATTGAGAGATCTGGGACAAAGCATTTATTCAAACCTTTTGAAATATTTACAGCTCTAGGGTCTCATCCACATTTTGCAAACATTGATGATGTTGAGAATACATTAAAACATATTATAACCTCTCCACAATGTGCGAAAGCACGTCAAATGTTAATTAAACACTTATGTATACCTACACTTGATACTTCGCCTCAATGGAAAGGTGCAAGAGAACGAATAATCTTACCGTTATTGTTAGAATTTATTAAGCCTGGAGACAAAATTCTTGATCTAGGATGCGGGTATGGTCACTACCCTGAACAGTTAAAAAAATATCTACCATTTGCAGAAATCATAAGTTGTGATGTACGAGGTAACCCTAAAATCCGAGAAGAATGGCAGAAAAAACAAAAGGAAACAGGTATACATTTTTTTCAAGCTGATATAACAGAAAGCATTGGCTTACCTTCAAATTCAATTAAATTAACTCTCATGGAATTTGTTGCTGGACATATTCATCATGAAAAACTGTTTTATACCCTTCAAGAGATAGAGCGAATACTAGAACCAGGTGGTGTATTTATTGTTGGTCCTCAACTTGTTGACGGAGAAAACAGTCCAGCGGTATGGAGAAAATTTAAAAAACTGGTATTTGATGTGGGACCAAATTTGGAATTCAGTCACCTTATAGAAAGTCCGCCTCTAGAAGTGTTTACTAGCGACCTAATGGGCTAACCATATCTGACCGTGCCCGACGGCAAGCAGATAATCAACAACCCAGCTCCTAATTTCTAACTTCTAAGTCCTCTCTCCTAATGAGCTAATCACCTAATAACCTACTGTACTAAAAGCCACTAATTAAAATCCGCTCTATCCCCTATCACAACCTCAAGCGTAACCTGCTTTTTATTTCTTATAACAACAATCTCTACCTTATCTCCTATCTCTTTCTGTTGTATTAGACTAGCAAGACTACCTTTTCCAAGGTCATCTCCATCAAACTGAACAATAATATCATTCTTTTTTATCTTAGCTGTCTCTGCAGGAGAATCTTCAACTACATTTACAATAACCGCTCCTACTAGTGCCTGATCGTTGAAAAAAACAACTCTCTGGCGATATTCAACTCCAAGAAACGGAATTCTAAAATCACCGTATTTATTAAGTTCTTCAATTCTATTTTTTATTCGATTGATAGGAAGAGCAAACGATAAGTTATCTGCTCCTTCAATAGTTGCGAAACTCACTCCAATAACTTCTCCTTGAGAATTTAATAACGGTCCGCCCGAGTTTCCTGGATTAATAGCAGCATCTGTTTGAATAACTCCTTCAAATGTACTTACACTTGTCTGGAAAAAACCTGAGCCTACCTGTACATCTCTATTTAGACCGCTAATAATTCCGCTTGTAACAGTTCCTTCCAAATCTCCAAGAGCATTACCAATAGCGATTACCGTTTGCCCGACTTTTAACTGATCTGAGTCTCCGAGTGGTAAAGCAGATAAGTTAGATTTTTCAATTTTTAAAATCGCTATATCATTCATAGAGTCCCTATAAACCTCTTTCACCATCTGGGCTTCACTCTCTCCCTGGAGCATTACAAAATAATCAACCCCATTATTGGAGACAACATGCTGATTTGTCACTATTAAACCATTCTCTGTAATAATAAATCCTGTGCCTATTACCTGACTGGGATTAAACTCATCGCCACTTACGCCAATACCGACAACTGAAGCTGATGAATTTTCTACTACCCCGATTATAATAGATTCAATATCTGAAATTTTAACAACTTCTCCATTATCAATAATATTATATTTATACTCTCCCTCGCCCTCCTGCTTCTGTTCCAATTTGCCACTATATGTACACTGAAATGCATTTGATATTTGTGAATTATCTTCAACTACACTACAGACCCATTTTTGAGCATGACCTCCCAGCCATAGAAATGCACAGAAGCTAAAAATAACTACCAAAATGGCAAAAACAACAGCACAACATCCAAGCTTTAATTTCCACCCGCGCTTCTTCTCCTTTTTCTCTTTTCGCAGCCCTTTCAAAGAGATATCATCTATTTTATTCGCAATTTTAAGAGGATTGTTGTCTGGCATTGAAGAAAATATTAATAGATTAATTATTTAATAACGTAACAATAAAATAATTGTGTCAGTAGATAATTTATAATCTTTTAAGTGGATTATCCGAGCAGAATTACTTTCTGAAAAAATCATATGCTTTATCAAGTTGGGGATCTCTTCCTGATTGAAAATCTTCTGTGGTTAGATCAACCTCAATATCAGGTATTATCGGGCTATCTGAAGATACCTGAGCACCCGAAGGAGTCAACCATCTTCTAAATACAATATGCATGGTCGAGCCATCAGAAAGTTCTACAAGCCTCTGTTCCACTCCTTTTCCAACAGTCGGCATACCAATAATTGTAGCAACAACATTATCTTTTAGAGCACCAGCAAGTATCTCAGAGGCTGAAGCGCTCCCTTGGTTAACTAGCACAACTATCTTTTTATTTCTAAAATTTCCATCTCTGGTAGCCTTAAATTCCGTTCTTTTTCCATTCCTCTCCTCTTCCATCATTATCATCTGTCCTTTACTTAAAAACTCCTCTGAAACATATTTTACTAAACTGACCAATCCACCAGGATTATTTCTTAAATCCACTATAATTCCTTCAGGAGACTTTTCATTTATCTGTCTTACCACATCGTCCCACTGTCTAATAAATTCTTGTGAGTCACTCTCATTAAATTTGGTAAGTTTGATATGTGCTATGTTTCTATCAAAATTTTTCAACTTTACATTGTCTATATCAATTCGTTGACGTGTAATAGTGAATTCTAACTCTTCATTTCCACTAACCCTGAATATTTTAATAACAACATCTGATCCTGCCGGTCCCTTTATTTTTTCAGCTACTTCAAATGAACCAACCCCTACTACATCTTCTCCATTAACCTCCAAAATTATATCACCGGGCATTAGCCCAGATTGTTGCGCTGGAAAACCATCAATAGGACTATCAATAATTGTATATTCACCATCGAACCTAAGTATTGCACCAATACCCTCAAACTTACTTCCGTTTCCTTCATTATATGTAGTTGTTTCTCTGGGTGTTAAAAATTGGGTATAAGGATCACCTAAAGATTCGACCAACCCTTCTACTGCCCCATATATCATCTCCTGTTTATTAAGATCACGGTCAATATACGTTTCTTCTAAATGACGCCATGCTTCCCATATAACATTTGCATCAACATTGATTACCTTTCCTGTCAAATCTCCTACCAAAATCTGTTGCGCCGATCCATCATCCGAAAGATCCCCTATTTGGACAAAATCAACTCTACCAGACAAAAATCCTATTAAAAAAATTGCTCCAGCAAGACAGAAAGTAAATAAATACTTCAAGTATTTAGTAAGATCCGGATCATTCATTTTCGTTGAAATTGATTAAATTATAGTTTGCAATATCAAGAACTGCGCCTGAACTTGTTCTTAAAATCCTGGAATCTGCATCATTATATATTACTTCTCCTTCATAATTCCAGTCATCAAAACTATACACTTTATTATAAAAATATGCAGCATAGGGAGCCTGTTCAGAGGAAAATTTACCTTTTTTATCTAAAAAATAAATAGTATCAAATTTTGGATGAATAAATACCGCCTTTCCTGAGTTTAATTCTAAAAATTTCTTCTGTTTCCTTGTATATTCCGTCTTTTTAAAATCATTTAATATAATAATATTCATAACTTCAAGATATCTCCGTGAACCTAGAAATAATTTATCAAATAATTTGTCATCTAGGCCGGGAATAATAATTCCTGCCGGCTGATATAAAGAGATATGTTCTAAAAGAAAAAACACATCTTCTAAACTCTCCATCCAAACCGTACTTCCTACATAATCCCGCTCCTTATCTTTATCAAATTTATTCAAAATCGAAAGTTTATCTTTTCCATAAATTTTCCCGGCATAAAGTTTCCTACCAAATACTTTTATCAACATCTTATTTCGGCCTAAAGATTTTACTATCTGAAAATCAAAATTTGTATTTTCTTCATCATTGTCTTTTGAGAAGTCCCTCCCTATTATAATCCAACCCTTATCCAGATTGATCGAATTCACTATTCCGTCATATTTGGAGTTAAGCTTATTTATCAATACTCCACCCAAATGATCTCTTTTCGCCAATAGTTGACCTTGTGAGACAACTTCACCCTGCGTTACACATATCAATTCTTTACTAATATCTTGTCCTAAACTGAACAAATCATAGTAATGCTGTGCAAAATCAGCAGTATTTTTTATCACTTTGCTAAAATCTGTTTCTACCTTAATCTCGTGTATATACTTCTCTTTATATTTCATCCTTACAAAACTAAACTCCTTGTATTTGTAGAATGTATACCAGTGTTTGAATTTTTCAATATTGAATATTTTTTTAATATCTATTGACTGGGGATTTATTATTATATTATTAAAAATCGACTTATCATGCTTCTGCAAAAAACCAACTCCGGAATTGGGAATAAACAATTGAATATCTGGAGTAGTAATAATTGTCTTTCTCTCTCCATTCTCACCTAGAAAAAACACTTTTTCTAAATCTCTGGTCCTTTTAAGATTAATTAATGTAAATTCCGGATAAAATCTCACTTTATTTAAATATTTTAAATCTTTATACTCTTCCAGCCCATCATTTAGTAAAAGCTCCCAAACACCTTCACGATCAAATGAGAAATAGCACAAAGACTTATTATACTTGTTAATTGCTGTAATAAAAGCCGACTTGTCTAAAAATCCGGATTTAAACCATTCTGAAGAAATAATTAAAAAGCTAAGTCCTTCAAATTTCAATTTATTAGCAAAAACACTTCCAATAATGTAACTAAGTAAGTAGCTCTTATGAAAATCGCTTATCTGCTGCGGTAATGGAGCCGGTCCAAAAAGAAAATTAATAAGTTGAAATTTATCTATTCCAAGTTTTTTTATCAACTTCAAATTATCACCGAAAATATCTAGCTTTAGAGGATCTAACTCAACAGTTTCTAATTTACTATTAGTAGCCAAAGTCAGAGAATTTGCTGAAACATCGAGAAACCCAATTCCTTTTATACCTAATTCTTTTTCAAGCTTTATAATATGTTTCTTCCAATACGTATGATTTTGAATCGAAGTATCATACTTTATTTCTAAAAAATGATCTTTCTCATCTACAAGACAAAGTACATTTTCCTTTTCTCCATATCCCAAAAGCTCTAAATATTGATCTATCACATCATTAATATCTTCCTGTTTTGGATATCTTGCATACTTACTATCAGAAACCAATGAATATCCGGAGCCTTTGGAAAATTTCAGATATGAGGAGAATAAAAAAGATCTCCCAATATCCAATATCAGAAGATCATCTTTTATCATCGGGCAGAAATTAACATTTATTACGTCGTAAGCTCATTTGTTGGTAAAAGAGCCATATATCTTGCTCTTTTTATCTCTCGAGCTAACTTTCTCTGACACTTGTGTGATACTCCTGTCCTTTCTGATTGGAGAATCCGTCCCCTGGTAGTAACATACTTTTTCAATGTGTATACATCTTTGTAGTTAATACTTGAAACATTTTTATTAAAAGGACACTTCAAATTTGTTGGAATATTTTTTTTCTTCTTCTTTTTTTTCCGTTTCATTCAAATAAATTTAAAATAAATCTTCGCCGGAATCAGTAGTTGATTCTTTCTTTGATATTTCTTTTGGTTCCTCTTCAGAAACATCCTCTTCTTTTTTTACATTCGAACCTGCATTATTTGCCAAGTCCTTTGCCTCTTCTACTCCAACTCCCCTCTTTCCCTTTGCGTCTAAAAGCTTCATATCATTTAATTTAATTTCTGTTCTGTAGAGCTTCTTACCAGACTCATCTTCTCTGACTCTTGTTCTAAGCTCACCTTCAATATAAACTAACATTCCAGTTGCTAAAATCTGTGCACAGATTTCACCCAATTTATTCCAAGCAACTATATTGTGAAACTCAGTTCTCTCTTTAAGATTGTTATCCGAATCTTTCCAAGTTGTATTTGTAGCTACTCCAAAAGTACATACGCTACTTTGCTTATCCCCAACAGTATGAATAACTGGATTTCGAGTTAAATTTCCAATTAACATAACCTTGTTTAACGATCTCGACGTTGCCATATCTTTTTCTTAACAAACAAAATAAAATAATTATCTATTTACTGCTTATCTTCTCGAACTAAAAGAATCCTTAGTATATCAGAGATGAGCTTCAGCTCTTTGCTGATAACATCAACTTGATCTTTGCTGATTTCTAGCTTATAAACAACATAATAGCCTTCCTCATGTCCTTTTATCTTATATGCCAAATGTCTTTTCCCCCATACATCAGTAGCTAAAATTTTACCCTTGGCTTTTGTGATGACATTACTCAACCTTTTCTCAATACCTGCTCGGATATCTTCTGGTAACAATGGTTTCAATACCACCATTAATTCATACTCTTCCATAGTATACTTTTTCCAAAATAATTAAATAAACTCATTAACATGAGACCTCTCGATGATACCACAACTTTTCAATTCATTCAATTAATACCATTCAATTGCCAGTTACTAGTGCCCAGTAATTAAGTTTCTAATTTCCAAATCTCGAATAGAAGAGCTAAAATAAATAATCCTTAATTCAGCTACTTGCCTGCCAATAGGCACGGTCAGCTATCAAAAGGACTCTAACATAATTTATAATTCCTAAATCACGCTTCTCTTATCTTTAATATTTACCTTCAAATTCAAAATCAATCCTTTTTCATATCCAGACAAGCTTATTTCGTAGGGCGATTGTCGAATACCGATTGTCGAATGTCGGTAAGCGTCATCACTTCAGATCTTAACGATAATTGGTGATTGATTATTGATTCCTCATTCTGATTTTTGTTATTCATCATTTCCTATTGCTAATTGTTCACACTGAGCGGAGTCGAAGTGTTAACTGTTCATTGTTAATCGCTAATTGCTAATTGATTAAGCTCCATGTTTAAAAATAACAACATCACCATCCTCAACAACATATCCCTTTCCCTCCAATCTCACCTTCCCTTTCTGTCTGGCACCTTCCCAGCCATTATTCAATACAAACTCATTAAAAGAAACAACCTCAGCTGCAATAAATTTATCTTTAAAATCATTGTGAATTGCTGCACCGGCTTCCCTAATATCAATTCCCTTCTTTATAGTCCAGGCTCTTGCCTCCTTCTCACCTGCTGTAAAAAATGTAATTAAATCTAAAGTATCAAATGCCAGTTTTGTTAACTTGGATAGTCCGCTTTCTTTAAGACCGAGTTCTTTTATATATTCAATCCTTTCGTTTTCAGCCAAATTTGCAATTTCCGATTCTATCTTCACATCTATTAATAATATCTGTGCATTTTCTTCAATATCCAGTTGCCTTCTAAGGCTTTCTTTATCCAATAACAGATCATCCGTATTGACTAAATAAAGAACTGGTTTATCTGATAATAAAAACAGTTCTTTTCTAAATTTTAGAATCTCAATATCCTCTTGATCAACATCAAACAAATTTGCAAGTAATCCTGCTTCCAGATGTTTTTTTAACCCCTCTAACCATTTGTCATATTTTTCATTTTCTTTGTTAACTCGAGAAGCCTTCGATGTTTTAATCAACCTGCCCTCTATCGACCCTAGGTCTTTTAAAACTAGCTCGTAATTTATAGTCTTAATATCCTCAATCGGATCTATCTTGGCATCCACATGTAATACGCTGCTATCTTTAAATGCCCTAACAACATGAACAATCGCATCTACTTCACGAATATTAGCTAAAAACTGATTTCCAAGTCCCTCACCTTTATGTGCACCTTTTACAATTCCAGCAATATCTACAAATTCAACCACAGCATATAGCTTCTCCTTTGAATTTTCTAATTCTGCTAACTTATCAAGCCGTTCATCTTTAAGCGGTACTATACCTACATTAGGATCGATCGTACAAAAAGGATAGTTCTCCGAAGGTACGGACTGTTCAGTTAATGCATTAAAAAGCGTTGACTTCCCCACATTTGGAAGGCCAACTATACCAAGTGATAACTTCATAGTATGAAAATAAATTTAACAGGGAATATTATACTATACTTAATACTATTTTAAGCAATCATTATTGGATGTTCTTTATCCCAAACCTTCTTGCCCAGAGCCATTCGCGATTCAGAAGTAGCGTATATGGTCACAATCTTCTCTCCTTTCTTAACATCTGCTCCTGTAATCTTATGAAAATAAATCCCCGCTTCTTTTACCCTTGGGTTTCCTAAAGATTTACACACCTTAAATATTTTCTTATTATGAATACTCACTATCCTACCCTCTTTATCTGCGTAAATATCTTCAGTTATCCCTCCCAGCTCCAATTCATCTGACTTAATATCCGGATTTCCTCCCTGGTTGCCAATTATTTCTTGTAATTTTTTATACGCATCACCATTATCCATTTTCTCTTTTGCAGCATCAAATCCTTTTCCCTCTGGTACTATTCCGCACAATTCAAGCAATCTTCCCGCCATAACCAAAGAGTCCTCTTCAAGTTGAAGTGATCTTTCTGGATGTCTCTCATACACTCTTAAAAATTCTCGACATTCAAGGGCAGGTCCCACTGCAAAACCATCAATTCCGGTTACCTCTCTTTTATGGACTATTACATTAATTCCAAAATGACCACATATCCGCTCAAAAGTATTCTTTACCTTTGAGAACTCATCCCCTGAAATCTTTGCACTCCCACCAACCGGCACATCAAAAATTACATGCGTAACTCCCTGGGCTATCTTCTTTGCAACAATACTGGATACAAACTTATCAATTGATTCCATCCCAAGCGGTTTCTGAACTTCAATTATCTCATCATCAGCTGGAGCTAAAGCCAATCCTCCTCCCCATACCATAAACACCTTACTCTTCTTTATCATATCCTCAAGGTTCTTTCTAGAGAATGACATTGGCATTATCACCTCAAGCATATCTGTTGTTGCACTAGCACTAGTTACAGCTCTTGTTGAAGTATTTGGTACAATAACCTCCTCAAAAGAGGCCACAACCGGGATTACGATCGGCGTAACACCTTTACCTGCAACACCGCCTATAGAATGTTTATCAGCAACTATACCTTCAAATTTCAATATCTCTCCTGTATTTGCCAGAGCTTTAGTCATATTTAATATTTCTTCCTCATCAAATCCCGGACTATAACCTGCACCAGCAAAAAATGTAGTGAGCTTTGTATTTAATTTACCATTTGCAATATCCTGCATTATTATATAAAAATCATCATAAGTCAGTCTTCCACCACGCAGCTTTTTTCTTATTGCAGAAGTAGCTTCAGAAGGTTCAATAAAATCAATCTCCATTGGAGTACCATAAACAATACTTAGCTTATCCCAATCATCTTCATGAAACCCAATCTCGCCCGGGTCTACAATAGTATCGGTAGTATCAACAATAAACACAACCGGCTCTGACAACCCATCCCATATTATCTTGATATTGTCTCCAGCCCGAACCCCATGCTCATTTGCATCAAACTCATTAATAACACAAGTTAATGCATCTCCAGAAGTTATATCTAATTTTCTTGCAGATAAATAAAAAGCCATCTGATTATAATTAATATTTCTTTACTCATATTAGCTATTTTTTGTTAGTAAATTCAAGAGGTAAGCACACATTTCTCCAATCAATAGGTACCGAAGGAGACTTGGGAGTTTTCCACAACAAGAACCAAGCTCATACCTGGTTTTAACTATTATATAAAGTCGAATACGACATTTTGTATATACATCTTACCCTCCCTTATTTACATAACTGTGGGGTAATTTTCTATATATAAAAGCAGGAAATCAAAGTGGGACAAACAATTTGGAGAATTATAGCCAGGAATATAATTTTTTTGCTGAAAACGAAAGGATTGAATATATAAAAGAACTCG
>Ga0255426_10127_pt1 | contig 15415 bp, 14 predicted proteins | sample ANMaggSeSYBR02J9_FD_182666 | JGI IMG/M metagenome (GOLD analysis project Ga0255426, IMG submission 182666) | Sediment cell enrichment communities from methane seep in Santa Monica Basin, California, United Staets - ANME aggregate JGI... | ecosystem: Environmental > Aquatic > Marine > Cold seeps >...
TACTACATATATACTAATATGGACCCCGAAATTTCTATCATTGTACCTACATTAAATGAAGAAAAATATCTTGAAGCCACTCTTATAACCCTCTCAGACCAGAACACAAATATTCCATATGAGATCATAGTATCAGACGGTGGGAGTACTGATACAACCCCTGATATCGCAAGACAATATACTGATCGTGTGATCGAATGTGATATACGTGGTATCGGACATGGTCGGCACCTGGGTGCATTAAATACCTCAGACAATAGTAAATACCTGGTATTTGTTGACGCTGATACTAAATTACCGAGTTTTTTCCTGGCATGGATGTATGATAAATTCATCAACAATCCGGATGTTGTCGCATTCTCTACACGTTTTCTTTTCTCTGAGCAGTCCCAGCAGGTGAAACTAGCACAGCAAGTTGCTAACCACTATTTTGAGATGCGGGATAAACTGCTGACCACAACCCTGCCCGGCTTTATCACATGTGTCCGTAAAGATGCCTACATTAAGTGCGGAGGATATCAAAATGTACTGCTTGAAGATGTCGAGTTCAGCAGGAGGATATGCAAAGTAGGAAAAGTCAGGTATTATAATGATATCACTGTAACAAATTCATCCAGACGGCTGGAACATATGGGACTGCTCGGAACTATATATTATTATGCTCAACTTGATATAGGAAAGAGTATTGATTCATCAATGATCGATAAACTCTCCAAAAAAATAGGGATAGCAAATCTACGTGAGTATATCGGTATACGTGATTAGAGATATAAATATGGCCCTGCAAATTAATGATGGAAAATTCCATTTAAACGGCATTCCGGTACCACTGGTGGGAGGTAGTGTTCATTACTGGCGGCTAGATAGGTCACTCTGGTCACAGATACTGGATAAAGTAAAAGAGATGGGATTTGAGACCATATGTACCTATGTTCCGTGGAGTGTACATGAACTTGCACGAGGTCAGTTCGATTTTGGAGAAAATGATCCTTCTCATGACCTTGAAGCTTTTCTGTTTTTATGTGAAGAAAAAGATTTAAACGTCCTCTTGCGCCCGGGTCCGCATGTTAATTCGGAAATTACCTATTTTGGATTTCCCAAACGTATTGTACTGGACCCTGAGATACAGTCAGTAACAGCAGAAGGTACACCTGTGGTGTTTCCATCACCGCCCCGCATGTTCCCTGTTCCGGGTTATGCATCTGAAAAATTCTATAATGAAGTAGCTATCTTTTTTGATCGTGTGTGTCCGATCATAGTAAGACATCTACATCCCAATGGCTGCATTATTGGAGTGCAGGCAGATAACGAAATGTGCTTCTTTTTACGTACTCAACCCTATGACCATGATTATTCAACGAGTGCACTTGAACTGTATCGGGAATTCTTATGTGAGAAATACACTGGAATTGATTACCTGAACCGAATTTATAAAACAAATTACGAATCTTTTGGCAGTATTCCGCCTCCACGGGATTTTTTAGCCAAACAGGTTGACGATCTGCCATATTACCTTGACTGGATCGAATATAAGGAGTATTACCTACAGTATGGTATAAAACGCATTGCTGATATGCTGCGAGAACGAGATGTTGATACACTGTTATACCATAATTTACCAGGAGTTTCTATGAAGCCGCCATATAACCTGGTAAAAATGGAAGAGATCGTTGATGTGGTAGGTTTTGACCTTTACTACTATAAAGAGGAATATCATAAGGTAAAAAAATGTGTAGAATACTTAAGTGGTACCAGCAACACAGTATTTATACCTGAATTTGCATCCGGTTTTATTGCACTTCCACTTCCGGTAAAACCTATCATGCTGGAAGATGCACAGTTCACTACCGTGTGTGCACTTATGCATGGTATTGCCGGTATTAATTTCTACATGCTGGTAGAACGGGAACGATGGGTGGGCAGTCCGATTGATCGTTTCGGAGGTGTTAGAAAAAACCATTTTAAGTTCTATACTATGCTAAATAAATTGATCAAGAGGATCGATTATGCGAATCTTACCAAAAAGAGTGAGGGCATCCTGCTTATTAACCGTGACTATGCCCGTCTTGAACTTGCCTCATCCTTACTTACTCCTATCCCGCTGATCGGCAATATTACTCCTGAGCAATATGTTAATGAACAAGCGCTTGGGTTTGATAATATTATACAACTTGAATATTCCCTGCAATGGGACGCACTCTACCATGGATTTGGAATGGCAAAATATGCAGTAACACTAGGAGATACACAAATGCCGCTTGATAAGCTTTTGTCTTACAGGATGGTAACTGTACCCACTTTTGATTTTATGACCAGGAATGTTCAAAAAAAACTTCTCGATTATGCCATGCAGGGCGGCTGTCTTGTAATCGGACCCTCAGTACCGCATCTGGATGAGAATATGGAAGAATGCAGCATTATTGCCAAATATATGCTACCTGCCAGCGGTAAAATCAACAAACTCACTATTAATGATATGACACCTGGTAATGCTCAATTTTTTAACGGTGAGCCTGTTCTGGAAGTTGATGAGGGTTTGATCATTTACCAGACATCCGTAGGCAGAGGTAGTATAATCCGGATCGGATTCCTGTTTCCACATATAAGTGAACATAACCAGGCAGGTCTTTTCAGGGTAATAGACAGCATTGCATCTGCAGCCGGGCTTACCAGACTGATCAATTGTCCGGACCCGCAGATAGAAGTAACAATACATACTTCAAATGACAGACAGGTTATGTTTCTTGCCAATACAGGTAATAGTAAAAAAGAAGTGGATCTTGGCCTGGCATATACTGATGCAGTTATTGATAAAGTAGTAGGTCCCAGGATCAGGCTTAAGCCATATAGTGTAAGAATACTCGAGGCGGTTTGACAATGATCAGTGAGAATCCGAAGATAATGGATTGGAGTGTTGAACAATGGCATAATTTCTATCAGGCTTTGTTTCACCGGGGTACACCTAAAACAACTATTGCCGTGATACATAAAGATAATATACCTATAAAGATCATTGATTCCCTGGGGAGAAGCCGGCCGAATCTTATGGACCTCTTTACCAAAGATCAAAGCATGCCTGATCTAATCAAGACAATTTATCACCGGATGGATGTAGATGTGGTCTATGCGATATCGTATCCGGCTATTCGCAACATATTTTCAGAATTTTCGCGTATTATTGACTTTGATGATAATTATCTTAAGCAATTATTTACATTAAAGGATGCTATTATAAATGAGATGGGACAGGGTATACTTAGATATCCTGCCGGCTTGCACTGGCTGACAAAACTTGAGTACAATACGGTTAAAAAAATATTTCGTGCTGCGCCTGATAATACACTGGTCATGCTGACCATATTCGGAAAGGAAGAGATATGGACAAACTGGATAATCGGGATCGAAGGGGGTAGTATTAACCTGATTACCACAATTGACACACTCAAACCCGGATTTCACTCTATCACCAACTGGAAGCGAGAGTATAAACACATTACAACAGCCGTAAAAAAGCGATTTGGTAAAAAACCTATTGCATTTTTTATGGATAATGAGACCTTTATAGACCTGATCAAGACTAAAAGTAAGTTCCGGTTTATTTTAGATGCTTTATCAACAAAAAGAATTATTTCAAAATCACTACCTATCAGGTATAGGATAATGATATTTTTAAGAAGGATATTTGGGAGAAGAAGTAATTGAGCAAATACTATTTATCCCAAAAAGTAGTAAGTGCAATAATATCATGATACGAATAGGGATTATCGGAGGATCAGGATATACTGGCGGTGAGCTAATGCGCTTACTATTGGTCCATCCTCAAGCAGACATTATATGTATAACCTCTCGCCAGAAAGATGGTGAACCCATAAGCAATACCCATCCACATCTTAGAGGTTTTACTGAGTTGAAATTTAAGAACATTGATCCCGGGGAAGTAGCCAAACAATGTGATGTGGTATTTACTGCAGTTCCTCATGGGACAGCTATGGATATAGTACCCCGGCTATTAGACCATAAAGTTAAGGTGATAGACCTGAGTGCAGATTACCGGTTGCCTGTTGATGTTTTTGAGCAAGTGTATAACCTGGCACATAAAGCGCCGAAAAATGCGGTTTACGGATTGCCTGAACTCCATCCTGAAGTAGCAGACTCAACACTGGTTGCTAACCCGGGATGTTATCCTACCGGAGCTATACTTTCGGCTGCACCGCTGGCATCACAGGGTATGATAGAGCTCTCAGTCTTTGACTCCAAGAGCGGTATATCAGGAGCAGGTGCTCAACCTACCGTGGTATCTCATTACCCCAACATGTCGCAGAATGTCCAGGCATACAAACTGACCACACACAGACATGGGGCGGAACTTCGCAGTGAACTCGGGCGGCTGGATAGCAGTATCAAGATCAGCTTTACACCCCATGTAGTTCCATCGGTCAGGGGTATTTTAACCACTGCCCATCTATTTATTAAAGAGGATATTGATATAGATCAAATAACCAGGATATATCAGACGTTCTATAAAGACAAACCTTTTATCAGGCTTCTTAGTGGAATACCGTCACTTGGAGCTGTTCGGGGTTCTAACTTTTGTGATATAGGATTTGAGATGGATGCGTCAAATAGAAGACTGGTTGTTGTATCTGCCATAGACAATCTGGTTAAAGGAGCTTCAGGTCAGGCTATACAAAATATGAACCTGATATTCGGTTTAAACGAAACAACAGGACTTATGACCCCTGCTGTTTTCCCATAAAAGGTGATCATAATGAAGATCAAAGAAATAATGACAAAAGACGTGATATATTGCAGTCCCGATGATCCGGTTAAGCATGTATCTCGATTACTAAGAGAAAATAAGATCAGCGGCATACCCATAGTCCATGACAATAAGGTAGTTGGAATAATTACAGGAAAAGATATTTTAAAATTATTGGAAGTACCTGAGAAGAATAACATGCTATGGCTCCCCAGTCCGTTTGAGGTTATTGAAGTACCGATCAGGGAATTGATCAACTGGGAAGAAGCCAAACATGCACTGGATGATGTAGGATCAAAAAAGGCAAGTGAGATCATGAGCCACCCTGTAATAACTGCAATGCCGGAAGATAGTCTTGAAGCAGTAGCATCAAAGATGGTCAAACATAATGTCAACAGGATACCTATAGTGGAAGATGGACACCTTGTAGGTATCATTACCCGCCAGAATGTAATTGCCGGATTATCCTTATCTGATAATGGAAATAGTATGGATGAAGAATAGATGAAGAATATTAATGGTGGTATAAGTGCGGTAGCAGGTGTTAATGCCCGCGGGATAAAGCAAGATAAGAACGGTCTCGCAGTAATCCGGGCCAAAGGCAGTGCAGCTGGAGTATTCACCAGCAATAAAGTAATTGCCCCGTCTCTTGTTATCACACAGCAGCACCTTAAAGGCGAAAAGCTGGCAGCAGTAATCGCCAATAGCGGCTGTGCCAACTCATTTACCGGCACTCCGGGACTGGAAGATGCAAAAGAACTGGCAAGGTTAACTGCTGCAAAGCTTGGAGTAGAAGTGAACTTAGTAGGAGTGGCATCCACTGGTGTCATAGGTAAAAGACTTGATATTGATCTTATCAGGTCACAATTCGATGAATTGATCAGGGAATCGAATGAAGATCATAAAGGCAGTACTGCTGCTGCAAAAGCTATTATGACCACTGATACATTTCCCAAAGAAGCTGCAGTGGAACTATCTGATGGCACCCGTATTGGCGGTATCACTAAAGGGAGTGGTATGATCGCACCTGATATGTGTACTATGCTTTCCTTTCTGTATACTGATGCAAAACTTGATGCCGGAACACTCAAAGACTGTCTGCAAAAGGCTGTTAACAAGAGCTTTAATATGGTCGTAGTAGACGGAGATAACAGTACTAATGATATGGTCCTGATAACTGCCACAGGTAGATCAGGTCCAACTGATCTTGATGAGTTCAAACAGGGGCTTGAGTATGTATGCATCACACTGGCCAGGTTAATAGCAAAAGATGGCGAAGGGGCAACCCATCTTATTGAAGCAAGGGTTAACGGAGCTTTAAATGATCATGATGCTGCACTGGCTGCAAGAACAATTGTCAGATCACCTCTGGTCAAATCAGCAGTTTTCGGAAAAGACCCAAACTGGGGCAGGGTAGTAGCAGCAGTCGGATATTCAGGTGCGCAAGTGGACCAACAGCGTATTAGTCTGGCATTTGCTGATAAGTCATCACAGGTCAAACTGGTGGAAAATGGCCAGATAATGGAAATACCTGACTCAGATCTTAAAGATATAATGGGATCTGAAGAGATCTTCATTATCGTAGATCTCGATCTCGGAAGCGGAAATGCAACAGCGTGGGGATGCGACCTGACCTATGATTATGTGCGTATCAATGCTGAATATACTACTTAGAAAAATATGGAATTGTTATTATGACTCAACAAACCGCAGATATTGTTAAAAAAGTAACAGAAAATATTTATGATATTCCAATGGACTTCCAGGATAAAATGAGGGTTCCGGGTAGAATATTCGTATCCAAAAAACTTATGAACGACCTTGAGATAGGAACACTCAAACAGACAGCTAATGTAGCTACACTTCCGGGTATAAAAAAATATTCCATGGCAATGCCAGATGCTCATTTTGGTTATGGTTTCCCTATCGGGGGAGTGGCTGCCTTTGATGCACAGGACGGAGTCATTTCACCCGGAGGTGTAGGATTTGACATTAATTGTGGTGTTCGTGTTATTAGAACTGACTTAAATGTACAGGACGTCAGACCCAGAATTAAGGAACTGGTAAATGCATTATTTAATGCCATTCCTTCTGGTGTGGGTTCTAAGAGCAAGTTGAGGGTATCGGATAGAGAACTTGATGAAGCTTTCAGCAGAGGAGCCAGCTGGGCGGTAGAAAAAGGCTATGGCGTAGAGTCTGATATTGAGCACTGCGAGGATGGCGGATTCATTGATACGGCAGATTATTCTAAAGTCAGCGATAAAGCTTATAAACGCGGTAAACCCCAGTTCGGTACTCTTGGCAGCGGCAACCATTTCCTTGAAGTACAGGAGGTTGACAGGATATATGATCCTGATATTGCTAAAGCATTCGGTATCAGGGAAGGGACAGTTACTATTATGATCCACTGCGGCTCCCGCGGTGCCGGACACCAGATATGTACAGATTACCTGCGTACTATGGAGCGTGCTGTAAAGAAATATGGTATTGATCTGCCAGATAAGCAGCTTGCATGTGCTCCTGTTAACAGCCGTGAAGGCCAGGATTATTTCAAAGCTATGGGAGCCGGAGCAAACTATGCATGGGCAAACCGGCAGGTTATTACCCATTGGGTCAGGGAAACTTTTGAGCAGATATTTAAGATGGATAGTGAAGCCCTTGGTATGGACCTGGTCTATGATGTAGCTCACAATGTGGCAAAACTTGAGGAACATGAGATCGATGGTATAAAACAGCAGGTATATGTACATAGAAAAGGTGCTACACGAGCATTCCCTGTAGGTCATCCCGATGTACCTGCAGCATATAGGTCAGTAGGACAGCCTGTCCTGATCCCCGGGAGTATGGGTACACCATCCTATATCCTGCATGGTGGTAAAAAAGCTATGGAATTGAGCTTTGGTTCAGCCTGTCACGGAGCTGGCAGGGTTATGGGAAGAGGTGAGGCAAAACGCAGGTTCAATGGCAAGGTACTGGAGAGAGAACTGTTGGAAAAAGGCATCTTTGTAAAGGCTACACAGTCCTCAATGCTGGCCGAGGAAGCACCTGATGTTTATAAATCAAGTAGTGAAGTGGTAAATGTGGTACATGATCTTGATATTGCCAGAAAAGTAGTGAGGGTCAGACCTATTGGAGTTGCTAAAGGGTAAGAGTAAGGGTATGAGGAAGAGGAAGGGAAACAATGAAAGCCTGTATTATGTGTGGAGGAGAGGGTACACGTTTACGCCCTTTAACATTTGACCGTCCAAAACCCATTATTCCGATCCTTAATACACCCTCGGTGGTACATTTAGTAGAACACCTGGCAGTAGAAGGATTTAATGAGATCGTACTAACCATTGGTTATAAAGGAAACGAGATCCAGGATGCACTTGGAGACGGACGGATATTCGGTGTTCATATAGAATATGTTCGGGATAAGATCAAACATGGAACTGCAGGCAGTATTAAGAACGCAGAGCATCTCTTAATAAATGAGCCTTTCATTGTTATTGGCGGAGACCATGTAATGGACCTTAATTTAAGAGAATTCTACCGCTTCCATGAACATAATGATGCAAGAGTTACTATCGGACTGTTACCTATCGAAGATCCGAAAGATTATGGTATAGCTGATATGGATGTATTTAACAGGATACATAGATTCCTTGAAAAACCAGGTTCGGGTGAGATATTCAGCAATCTTGCAAGTACAGGGATATATGTATGTGAACCAGGTATTCTTGATCTAATACCAGATAATGCTTATTATGATTTTGCTAAAGACCTGTTTCCCAAAATGATGCATAATAACGAGAAGATCAACGGATATCTGGTAAGAGGTCACTGGACCGATATAGGTAATTCGTCTGCATACAGGCAGGCATGCAAATGGAAACTCGAAAAACTTCCTGGCACTGTGATCAATGGTCATTTTAATAGCCGTGGTGCACGGGTGCTCGGGCCTGTCAATATAGGAAATGGAGTATCGATCGGATCTGATTCAGCTCTGGTCGGACCTATTATGATCGGGGAAAATACCACTATAGGCAATCAGGTACTGATAGGTCCTTATACTTCTATTGGTTCTAATTGTGTAATAAAGGACGGTGCCAGGATATTATCAGCTATGATCTTCAATGATGTAGAGATCAACATGCAGACCAGTATTTCAGGAGCCATTATTGATAATTCTACAAAGATAGGGTGCAAATGCGTTCTGGAGACAGGTACTGTCATAGGACCACGAGTGGTATTACGGGATAATGTTACTATTCATTCGAATGTGAAACTATGGCCTGAAGTGGTCATTGAAAAAGATAGTGATATAAGTGAAACTGAACAAAATCCGCAATATAGTTAGATCACTTCAGTTTCCTTTGTGAGTGAACATGTCTTCTGGTCATCATAGTGTATTTCAATAGTTATAGTATAATGACCGGTTGGTTTTACTCCTTTGACCTTTTCAGGAATAGTAGCTGTAATAGGAACCTGTGCAGACTCACCCGGGCTTATGGTATTTTTATAATCAAATGTGTATTCCCTTGTAGCAGTATCTCCCATCCAGGCAAAATTATCATTGATGATATGTGTATAAACATGAAATCCTTTAATATCCTGGGTACCTGAATTGCCAACAACAAGCTTTGCAGAAATAGTATCACCTGTTCTATATTGAGAAGCGACATCTACCTTCGATATGTGAAGAACCTTCGTTTTGGGAACTTCTATGGTTCCGTTACCTATTATCTGGTCGTGGTATTGTGCAGACCATGTATAATTGCCAGCCCTCATACCACTAATTGTTACCGGTGTACATTTTTGTGAGGTTCCCACAGGCTTTTCGTTAAGTGTAATTTGTATGCCCGCTACATTTGCCGAAGCACCACAGCAACTGGCCTGGAATTTCCAGGTGCCAAATGTACTTGAAGGGACAGGTTTAATAGATATGTCCTTTGCAGAGGATATACCTGTTATTGTGATCTCTTTTTCCAGTGTAATAGTATCATTAGAAGCAGTGACCTTTATTGAATGTGCACCCTGTGTAAAACTTTTTGTCAGTTCATGAACTGTGGTATCATTATTATTGATACCATCTATCCACCAGGAATATGAAATGTTTCCGATCATGTTGCTTACGTGAGCGGTGAGTGTTTCATTCTCATCTATCCAGACCACATGGCTGCAGCCCATATTCAACTGAGGCACTTTGGGAGGACTGTCTGTGGCAGAGTTGTTTTCCTGGCTATTAAAATAATTGAAGATTAAAAAAGAAGCTATTATAGTAATTATTAAAATAATTATAACTGTGTATACTTTTTTATTCATAGTGAATCTTATTATATTTTATTGTATATTATATAAGAATTTATCTGAAGGACGAAAGATACCTTTTGATAATAAATGAGTATATCCGATTTAAATCAGTGGTTTCAGTGCATCCGGAGTAACAAGATCGACCTTTACGCCTAGTTTTTCGCTAAGGTGATCTTCAACTTCCATTAATTTCCCAGCAGTAATGATGTGCTTGACGGACGGATGGTGGTCTGATGTTAGAAATATTTTAAGGTACTCATACAAAAGTGCGTAGAGCCACATTTTCTATTACATCACCTTTTCTCGGAGCCAAAGGTTTATCAGTGTCTCTGTTGAAACTCCTTGTTGCCGTGCATGAGTTTGTAATTGAGCTAGTAGGTCTTTTGCCACAGGATAATATACTTTACTTGTATGGATATCTATACTTACATCTACGTCTTCCATAAAGTCTTCATAGTCAGAAGTGCTGTGGGTATCCCAGAATTCCCAAAATTCTTCAAGAGAGTCGAAGTCTTCTGGTAATGGATCTTGCTGTGAGCTTTGTTTCTTACTTTTTGGCATAACTTTTTCTCTCTTTTTCGTCCATATCACGAGCACTTAAGATTAGTGCTCTATTCATACTTCTATAAATGAAAAACACTGTTAAATAGCGACCGATATTTGCTTGTCCCAATATCCTATATACGTCTTCACCACAGAAGTGTCCTTTCCGCATCTTCTTAACCTTTGGCTTGTTGGAAAAAACTTCCTCAACCTCGGTTGGTAGACAATGATGTTTATGTTCAATCTTCTCTGTGACATTATCCAGCCAGATGATTCCGGTGATTTTCATCAGTATGACTCTATTTGAAATACATACTTAATATACTTCACCGTCCACTAGTGTCAAGTCAACCATAAAGTATCGCAATATATATGATCTGACACGATCCTATTTACTATTTTTTAAGACGCAGATTAACGTACTATTATACCTTTCGATTTGTTTTTTATATTTTTCATGTATAGGATAGAATAAATGTACCTAATATTTATCAAATATAGCAACATATTTGCTGAATGTAGGCGAAGAGAGATTGGCTAACATATACCCTATTATTTTATTAAGTGGTTTAAGTAGCATCCACAGTTTCAAATATCGGGGGCACATCCCCCGAACCCCCTCGAACTAATGATTGTTGTTATTATTCATCTTTTTCATCTTTAAAACGTTCATGCCATACATCCTTTATCTGTTCTGAATCGCGATATCTATAACTAGGTCTGCCAAGATCATTTGATGTGCCCTTCATAATCTGACACTCGAAGGTTGACTTGACACTAGAATTATTCGTGCCCTTTAAATTTAGGTATATGTGAATATATCTCTTCAACTGTGATCAACACAACAGCTTTTAGTTTTAATCTTCTGTGCATTTCACTAAGTCTACTGGCTCTTTCATTGATTTTCGGATCATCTACTTGTTTTATAGATTCTCTGCGCTTTTGTTTTTTCTTCTCCATTATATCAAGACCCATATTAAAGAACTTACCGCTTTTATAGATTTTTGTTTTACCTTTCAACTGGTATGATTCCAGTCTTCTGATATCAGTAAATGATATTGCAACCAGTTGATTCTCTTCGAGGTTCTTTTTTGTCTTATTGAACAGCACATCTCCGATCAGTATTTCTTCATCACTTATTGCATGTATCAGACCAATAGGAACAACGTTTGGTTTTCCTTCTTGTGTCGATGTTGCCAGATAGACAATGTTCTCATCCAGCATTTGTTTCATTTCGTTACTTAATTTCATTTTCTTTTCTCCAGCATATTGATGCTACGTTCATATTATTTTTTAACCAGAGTGATCCATTTTCCCTGATCAGTTTTGCAGATAGGTGCGACCTTATCACTTCCTCTGCCTCAGGAGTAGATATACCAAGGTTCTCTTTCTACAGGTCAACAGTTACATGTTTCACTTTCTTTGCAAGCGGTATGGTAAGTGTACCAGGTCCTGCACCGATATCAAGTACAGTATGTGATGGATCAATATCCAGTTTTGATATGATTTTTCCAGGCCGTTCGTTATCTTTAAGTGATTTGTTATACTGCCTGGCTCTTTTATTCCAGAATTCAGTATTATCACCGCGACGTTTTCTCCAGGAAGCATTTTTCATGGATTCCATCCACATTTTATTCCAATTAATATCTTCGATCATGGTTTTATGTCTCCTTATTCACTATAATAATCACAGACGGATTTGCTTGAGTCCATTTTATATCCTTTATTAACTATACATGGCACTGTACCTCACTTTCCGCAGGTATCTGAAAATTTTTGATAATTTTTGCTGATAGTGGTTTTGTAAATTTCTGAAATATTATATTTATATTGTGAATGCATAAAAGACATGTTTTAAACATATAATTTGCCAAATTCGGCAGAAAATAGACATGCATCTTTTCGAAACTTTTGTCTAAAAATATCGAAAACCACAATCATCCAGCATTATTTAATGTTTTTAAAAAAAGATTTGTTTTCAAAATTTACCTGCGGAAAGTGAGCTGTACCATTTCCCAGTTATTTTTCAGACACGGATTTACACGGATTTACACAGATTTGATTTTGATCAAATACCTTCTATCACAAACTCAATAAAATCTTATGATATCAACCACAACAACCTTAAATCCGTGTAACCTGCATGCCCTTCAGGCGTAGCAGGCACTCAACTCCGCAGGAGTTGAATGTATCCGTGACTATGTAATTATCGATTTAAATAATCCTCTATTGAAATAACTGGTTTTTAGGACAGTGCCACTATACATAATTTATTATTTGAGCCTGTGGATCTTATGATTGTATTGACTTTTTCACAGTGTTTTTCTATAAATCGAGTTTCTTTGCAATTGTTCTTGTTCCCATATTGGAATTATAATTTTTTAGGTTTCTTATTGTTATTCGATCTTCCATTGAGTTCACACCAAAATCTCTTGCAATAAAACAGGAGTATTTGAGCAAATAGGGGGGGTCAGTTTAGAAATATTTTAAGGTGCTCATACCAAAGAGCGAAGAGTTAAAAAGTTAATATATCAACAGATATAAAATAAGAGTTGTTAAAATGAGCGAAGTAAAGACAATATAACCACATGCACCAGGTGGTGAATGGTCTATAGGGATCTTCTCGATCTTAAGGATGCCAATACATACTTTCTTTTCAGGTTCAATGATATGGAAATCTCTTGTATGAACATATCCTATGCTGTCAGTGGGACTGTGATATGTAGGGCATCATAATCAACAACAGGTATTTTCTTAACATGATCCTTACTTTCTTTTAATTCAAGAAGTCCAATGCCTTTTAGGAATGTGAGGTCACTGTGCACATTAGATTCCTTTCGATTAAGAATTCTTGCCAGTTCGCTGATCGATTCTGGTTTTTTTTCTCTAATTACGTGAAGAAGGCGTATGCGCTCCCGCGTCAATATCTTCCCAATATCCTCTGCTGTTCGAGCTATTAATTTATGTGGTTCTGATTCGCTTATCTTACCGCTTCCGACCTTTTCAAATAACCTGTTTAAATGATCACCATATTCCTCATCGTTTAAAACTATAATCTCAACGTCTTTTAATTTCATTAATAATCCTCCGATTATCATCTATTAATTTGTATCCACTTCAAATCTAAGGGTAATTACTACCTCTTTAAGAATCACGATATTTTACCAGTATATTTAAAGAAATATTGCTTCTTAAGAAATCTGTGTAAATCTGTGTAAATCCGTGTCTAAAAAAAATACATTCTAACAAGGAAGTGTATATTGCTTAAGATTCTTACCCAGCTCACTTTCCGCAGGTCAAATAAGTATTCGTATTATTTTTACTGATGGCGTTTTTAAAAATCTAATTATATTTATATTTTATAAGTATGTGCTGTTTATGGAATAAATTGCGGTGTTTTTGACATTAGAGTTATTAGAGTTAATATTTCATGGAAACTGTTGGAAAAGTCCACATTTTGAGACATTTGAACTTGTGAAATAAATGCAGCATGCTTCATCATAGCGTTTTGCTTTTGAACATTATTCAATATGTCCCAATTTGATTATTTTTCCTACAGTTCTTCATAAGCATATAATTGACATAAACGCTATCAGAAGAAATTATTGAATTTTTAAAGATACCTGCGGAAAGTGAGACCCAGGGTTACATATTTTATAAAATAGAACGTAATCTTGATAGTGTCAGAAAATATTCTTTTCAGACACAGATTAACACGGATTAACACAGATTAAAATTCCTTAACTGATTACAAATATCAAAATACCATACTTTTTGAAGTGGATACATTAATTTCAATAATTCATCTATTAAATCCTTAGGGGTAATAAATTCAAATTCCTGTGCCTCATTTTCAAACATATGCTTGTGATCTCTCTTTTTATGTCCTTTTATTTTATGAGCGTTATCAAACCGTATCAATGTTTTCCATCCCTCTTTTGTTCAGATACGGTAATTGAAACTGTACCTAACACCATGAGGGATTTCTAGAGATATAGGAACACGTATTACATGACTATCGGCTAAATATATAATTAAGCAAATTAATCTTCATCACATTAATTGGAATGAATATTTTTTCCCATCAATATTCATGATATTGAAACTATTTAAAACTTCTAAGCCTAAAGCCAGTTTTTCCATCATGTTGGGTTCTTTTGGATTTCTATTTAATGTAATAATTCTTTCACTCTTTGTTTCAATTACTGATCCACTCAGCATGAAAAAGGACTGGATAAGTGTTTGAAGTTCCATCTTTCTATCCTTGATACAGTGTGACAAAAAGAAGGTACATAGATTTACAAAACTCATTCGAAAACACGTGATCAGCTGGTCAAGTTCGACATCTACAACATATACATAATCCTTCCCTTGTATCCGTTTCCACTCCTTTCTTAATTTTTGCAACTTATCGAATTTTGCTTTATGGGGTTTTTTGAGCTTGTTTATCGAACGTTTTATGCGATTTATTTCTTTTTGACATGTTTCCAATGCAGATAAAATATCGGCGTTTCCCCCACGTTCGCCATCCTCTATGATAGTTTTTTCTTTAAGCATTCTTTCTTTTTTATAGAGCAATGCAAGGTCTTGCTTTAACTTTTCAATTTCATCAAGTACATCCTTCAGTTCAGAACTGATTTTATCAATTCCTTTTCTCACTTGATCCCGTTTTTCTCGCATATTTTCATCTGGAATCTTCTTTTTACCATAACCCATCACCCTATGAATTGAAACGGCTAACTTCATCGACCTGAATTCCAATTCCTGTAATGGCCATCTATCAAAGTATGATTTGACAACACCAGATCCATCAATTAT
>Ga0255426_10129_pt1 | contig 15280 bp, 11 predicted proteins | sample ANMaggSeSYBR02J9_FD_182666 | JGI IMG/M metagenome (GOLD analysis project Ga0255426, IMG submission 182666) | Sediment cell enrichment communities from methane seep in Santa Monica Basin, California, United Staets - ANME aggregate JGI... | ecosystem: Environmental > Aquatic > Marine > Cold seeps >...
ATCCTAAAATTATCAAACCTAATATCACCAAAACAGCTAAAATCTTCTTTTGATAGATTGTCTCATTATTCGTTTCTGGCCTTTCTTTCTCTCTAATAAAAGGTTGTTCCTCTTTGAGTTCGTTCTCTCTCCTTTTCATCTTATCACATGAATTTCTGTTTTTTTCATCATCCATTTCGATATCTGTATGTTGTACTACACTCCCTTCGATATTTATGGACGCTGCATCCTCTCCACTAGTAAAGGTAGTTCTCTGCACTACTGAATCAATGATATTAATAACCTGCTCCTTTTTTATGATTCCAATCTCTTGTGCAGAATGATCTGTCTGAATAAGATGACGCAGATTGCTCATGATCTCATTTAAAAACCCATTAAGACCATGGCTTTTATTTGAGTTAGCACCTAAGAAAACCTGTATGAGCCCTTCGTATTCCTTGATAACTACAGTGAGCAGGTAATATGCTTTCTCACCAAGTGCATCACCTGCAAGATAAATGACTTTACCATTCTCTATTGGATATTCATCTACCTTGTATAATCTATTATTGCAGGTGTGGGCTATAAATTCAAGAAGTTTATCAGGGGTTATATTCTCAAAATTAACACCGCGTTCTTCCATATATCCTGAGTTTGAAAGACTGAGAAATTCAGATCGTGAGATCGTTTTCTCTTTTAGGAACGGACAGACACAATGTACCTTTTTAGGGTGCATATTTTCAGTATTTTTTTTCCATGTATGATCTTTGTAAATGATGATGGCACCGATTTCTTCATCATGAATACATCCAAGCGGTTTTAGTATGAATTTTGCTGTTCGCGGTATTGTAGGTGGAATTGTACCAAGTTTCTGTATCTTACTGCCTTCTAGTTCAAAAAGAGATTCACTGTAATCCAGTATTACTTCGACATCTGAGAAAGCGAAATCACTGTTATTGATCACCCTTACTCCAAACCTGATGTTGTTGTCAGGAAGGACTTCATATCCACGTTTTATCTCAATATCCGTCATTTTTCAATTGCTACACACGTATCATATAATATATAACATTTACTTTATTTTTTATTCAATAAGTAAACATCATGATGAAGAAGCAATACTATTTCAGCATAGATTAAACATATAAATCCACTACTTTATTTTTTTTACAGGTATAGTAAAAATAAACTTACTGCCTCTATTCGGCTCACTCTCAACCAAAACCTTACCGCCATGCATTTCAACATACCGCTTGACAAGAACAAGACCTAATCCTGTTCCTTCATATTGTCGCGATGTAGATGCATCTAATTGCACAAATGGATTAAACAATTTAACCTGATCTTCCTTAGAGATCCCGATTCCAGTATCTATAACCATAATCTGTAGCATATCTCCACTCCGTCTGCCCTCAACCGTAACTGATCCCCCGTTTGGTGTGAACTTGATGGCATTGCCGATAAGGTTAAAAAGTATCTGTTTGAATTTATCAACATCTGCATTAATTGTTGTAAGTTCCTTATCAACTGCCGTATTTAGTATAATATTCTTCTCAGATGAAACAGATGATAACAGCATAATTGATTCTTCGATCACTGCACTTACATTAAAATCCTCGTATCTTAATTCCATTTTTCCGACTTCTACTTTTGAAAGGTCAAGTATTCCATTGATAAGTGCCAGTAGATGCTTACCACTTTCCAGTACATTGCCAATATATTTGGATTGTTTTTCATTTAAAGTACCGACAGTTTCATCGTGCAGTATATAAGAGAAACCAATAATAGTATTAAGTGGAGTTCTCAGTTCATGGCTCATATTAGTTAAAAATTCGGATTTAGTCCTGCTGGCTACCTCCAGCTCGTGTGATCTTATCTCCAGTTCATCACGCTGGTTCTCTAACCTGGCTGCCATCTCCTGCACCTGTATAAACGTATTTGCATTATTAACAGCAACAGCATACTGATCGATAACACATTTTATAAATGAAAGTACTTCAGACGGAACGTTTGAAATGTGGCAGGTAATTACCACACCCAGCAGTATGCTTTTAAAAATTATGGGTGTACTGACAATGATTGTGGGAATTATTTGATCTGATCCGGATTTGATCGTGTATATAGTATCTTCCGGAATACTGGTTAACACGATCATTTCTTGCTTTAATCCTGTTTCACCTGCAATACCCTCTCCGGGTGAGAACTCCTGCTTTGCAACTGCTTTTTTCATGCCCCTGATGACATTCGGCACCATCATTTTGTGTTCCGGGTCATATAGATAGACAGCACCTGCCTGTGCATCAATATATTTCATAAGGCTGTCCAGACCCTCGGTTACTATTGTGTGCAAATTTAAAGTTCTATTGGTAATTGTCAGGAAATCGGTATATGCAGCTTTCATTTTCTCAGAGTACTTACGCTCTGTTATATCTGAAAACATCTCCAGAAGCATGATTTCTCCATTTATGCTGATCTTTGTAACAGTCTTTTCAATGGGAATTTCTCCATGATCTTTTGACAGGATGACCGCTTCCTGGTTGTCAAGGGTCTGTGAGTGGTCATAGATAGGGCAGTTATTCTGGGATTTTGGACATAAAAAACCGTGACATAGATGACCGAGGATCTCTTCCCTGGGCCTTCCGATCAATGCTACAGCAACTTCATTTGCCTCTATGATCCGCCTATCCTGATCGATAATGAGAGTGCCCAGTGGGTTTTTCTCGAACATGGTGTAGAACTTCATTTCAGAACTTTGTAGTACTTCCTCTGAGCGCCTGCGCTCCAGAGCATTTATAAATATCTCACCAACTAATTTTAGTAGTGCGATGCTCTCTTTTGACCAGGTTTTTTTTTGCTCCACTGAATCAAAGCCGAGATATCCGGTAAGAGTTCCGCCATACATCATTGGAACAATGATCAAAGATCTGATATTATGCCGTTGTAAGATCTCTTTTTCAGCACCTGCCTCAGGTGGAAGATCAGCAACCCTGGGGAAATAAATAATTTTTGATCTGTTAAGCTTCTTCATCATCCAGGGATAATCCCTTGCTCGCAATCCCTTCAGGTTATTAATTTGCAACTCAATTCCCTCTGTACACCATTCATGGGTATTGTCCATTTTACTTCCGTTGTCAGATAATAAAAAGACATAGCTGCGATCAATACCACTGAATTCTCCGATGCTTTGTAATGCATTTTGTATACCTGCATCAACCTTATCCGGTGGAAGGTTAATAAAACTGGTTGATATATCGGCAATCAACTTTTCAAATTCAACACGATGCTCTAATGCTTTTTCCATCTGTTTGCGATGGGTGATGTCATGATGAATTGTCATAAATGCAATAATTTGCCCTTTATCATCTACAACGGTTGATTTAGATAATGCTTCCGGGAAGAGCTCACCGTTTTTTCTTTTGGCAACCAGTTCTCCTGTCCACCCACCTTCAGTTGCACTGATCCGGAATGCCTCTTTTAACCATAATATCTGATCCTCGGGGTAGATTAAGGTAACCTCTTTTCCTATGATCTCTTCTCTTAAAAAACCGAACATATTAACAAATGCATTATTTAGATAAGTGATCTTACCCTCAAGATTGCAAATACACAGGCCATCAATTGAACTATCAGCAGCTTGTAAGAATAATCTTAATTGTTCATTGCTTTTCATCAACTCAGCAGTACGCTCCTGCACAAGTACTTCCAGTTGGTCATGCGCCTTTTGCATTTCAAACGCCTGCATTCCCAGCCTTGTGATCATCTTTTCTATTCGGAATAGTAGGCTTGCATTATCCCAGATCAGATCCTTATCTACTACACGCATATGTTTTGCTTCTTCAATTAATTGTACAGGATCTACATTGATCTCCACTGCGATCTTTTCAAGTTCCTCTAATTGCTCATTAGAGTAACTCCGGGGTATGAATTGACCGGCAAATAATGTTCCTTTGTGCTCGTCACTGATGATAATAGGTGAAACAAAATGTCCACCATGAGCGAAGCAATAGAAGATCTGCGGTTTTTTCAACTCAAGCGCTTTTTTACTCATCTCCATGAAGGATCGAAAACAACACTGTTTTCCCTTTTCTGTTGACTGTATCAAAGAACAAAAACCCGTTGGATTAGTAAATCGTGTCATGGGCTTACCATCAGGATAAGCGATTACAGAAGAAATGTTTACTGCCCTGGCAAAACTATCCTGAATAGCCTGAAGTTCATCAAGATCAATAATCTCCTGTAATGATAATGATTTTTTCATATCCAACCTCCCATTTTAGTATGTATTTCTATGTTAAAATGTCTGCTATTTAACCTTATTTTACAGTAATCCGGTTATTGTTCTAAAAACTGTATTTACTGGATTAACTTTAATAACCAGGTTTAGTGCCATTTTCTCCAGGTCCCTCATTGACAGTGCAACTTTTTTTATGTAATGTAGGTTATTACATATTAATTAATCCTTTTTATATGATTTTCCAGTAACACTGGTGAAGTTATAGGACTGGAGGTTGTTCTATCCACCAGGTTCTTCACTGGGCTCGGTTTAAATATTTACACCATTATATCCCCAGAGCTTTGCGTTTATCTTCAATTACCCCGATTATCTTCTCAGCCGATTTATATGGATCAGCTTCTATATAGAATTTTCCACCGAATATTTGCTCAACATCATCGGTCAACCATTTAACCACCCGTTCACTTGCTGCAACATTCGGCTGATCTCCAATATGTGTGAAAATTCCCAGAGATACCGTCCAGAAGCCTATGGGAATTGCCTTCTCTGCTATATATTCTGGTGCAGAGCCGGCTATCGGAAGTTGATCAATCCGTACATCAAGATAGCTTGCAACTGCTTTCAGCACCTCCTCTATTCTCGAGTTGTCGACGCACGCACCCATGAAGAGACACGGAGGAACCGCTTCAAGTTCGTTTGCCTTCGCTATCACATCCATAACTGCCGCCAGGCTCTCACCAACGCCTGGATATGTGGGATCAGGCTTTAAGAGATCCCAGTAGGAAGCTATCGTTGCAACGCATCCCGTGAGAACAACCAGGATGTTGTTCTTGATGAGTTCCCTAAGCAGTTCCACTGTTCTATATCCATAATCTTCCCTCGGGGTGACACATCCGATCACTGCTGCAACTCCACGGATATTCCCGTTTTTTATGTTATCCACAAGAGCACCTACCGGGTCTCCTGGCTTCACTCTGTCCAGAGCTTCTATAAGTTGCTCGGTAGAGAAACCACCCATCATATCATGCGGCTCATTATCAGGAATGAAAACTTTAGTATGATCTCTCTTGGCATAGTTATCAACTGCCATTTTAATAAGTTCCCTGCCGATCTCTTCAGCATGCCCGGGCTTAAACTCAATGTACGTCGTCCCTTCCATCTTTGCCATAGGGTCTGTTGTAACGATCTTTGTATGGAAGTGTTCGGCTGCATCTACGATTGCAGGCTGAGTGCACTGGATATCCGCAACTACAAGCTCGATTGCACCTGTTGCTATCGCAAGTTCCTGCTGAAGAATATCCCCTCCAAAATTAATGCCTCTTCGCATCAGAACTTCCATACCAGTGCAGCACATACCTACAACATTGATCTTTGATTTATGACCTGGATCTTCATTGTACTCATCAGCAGCCCTTACAACGACATCTGGCAAGAAAGGGATATGTCCGTGGATCACTACATTGATCTTATCAGACTCTATGACGGTAAGGTTCGTCTTTACCTGTACAACCTTTGGAACTCCAAGGAGAATATCCTGGACCACTGTTGCAGGGTACATTCCACAATATGCATCCACAAGCCCTAATCGACATGCTCCAAGAAGCAAGTTTTCCATATCATGATCCATACCCATAGCAATCCTGTTCTGTGCTTCCATGACCTCCGGACATCCACCATCGATGAGTATTCCTTTCTCCTCCCAGAGCTTCCTACGCTCCTCCAACGCTTTAAAAAGCAGCATTTTTGGGACGCCATCCAATTTAGACAGGTCCTCCATGATTACATCTGCTACCCCAACTGCTTTCTCACGATCTGTCTTAGCTCCATCCAACCCAAGACCTTTATACACGCTATCAAGCTTTTCAGGATCGATGATCTGAAATCCGCTTACAGATCCTTCTCCTACACTCTTTAGAATATTTGCGATTCTCCGTGCATGTCCTACATGTGCCGATGCCCCGATCGTTGTCTCTGAAACGAGATTCTTTGCGATGATGATATCTTTGTTCATTCCACAGACACCTGTCCGCTTAACATCTACACAGGGTCCCTGCTGGCAGGTCATACATGTCGCTTGAAATGATGCCTCCTCCGAGCGGGTATGGTTCTCTTTATATCTCTCCCAGACAGTCCTGATTCCAAGCTTCTTTGCTCTTTTATGCATGTCTTCAGTTACAGGATCCAAAATAAATTTCTTTTTTTTCATTATTGTTTAACTCCGTTTGGTATAATAATTGAATATCAATTTTTTTCTAGATGCATACTATCATCAAACCTTGACTGTGCCACGCTGTATTAAAATACAGCACATCTATGCTTGCCGTAAATTGGTTTTTTTTGGAAATCTCTTATTAAATCATCAGGATTACTGGAACACGTATGTTATCACTTGTATTAAAGAGAAAGAGCCATTGGTCGCTTGACGACATCTGTGCTCTGAAGTAAGAGTAAATCAGTGTAATTAGGTCCTGCAAACATTTTCACAACTTCCTTTATTGTCAATTAGAGATTTCGTATGCTATAAATTATGATGATTATTAATGATATTTAAGTCTTTCTAAAATATTTGCTTGTTAGAAGAAGATTGGGGGATGGGGGGATTAAACCTTATATAGCCTTTAGTCCTGACTGTGCAAAGGTGTTTCTATACATACCACAACTCCCACTCCACAAAACTATATATACTACCCAACCCAATATATGACTGACAGTCAGTCAACACAACAATAGAGGTTACCAAAATATGCCCCGCATAACAAAGGACCCACAAATTCGCCGCAGCGAATTAATCAATGCTGCAGAGGAATTAATTCTCATACATGGTTATGACCAGACCGCAGTATCTGATATTGTCAAAAAGGTCGGTGTAGCCCAGGGTACTTTCTATCACTATTTCAAATCCAAGGACGATGTGATTAATGCGATCATTGACAGGATCATAATAGAAATAAAAGACGGAATAGAAAACGTAGCTTCTAATAAAGATCAAAATGCAATTGAAAAAATTCTGGGATTTTTCGTCTTTTTCAATAATTTAGGCCAGAACTGGAAAAAACTTGTTGACTATTTCCATGAAGAAAGAAATGCACATTTACATCTTAAGTTTGAGCAAAGAGTTCCAGCGATCATACTTCCCTTCTTAGATCAAATAATAAAGCAGGGAGTAGATGAAGGATTATTTAATACAAAATATCCACAGGTAGCAGCAGTGTCTTTCATGCTAACCATTTCATCCATTGATCATAAGATATACGGCCTGAAAAATAATATAGACGGGACGAATGAAATGACAGATATTATCTTTGATTTTACTGAAAGGTTACTTGGTGCAAAGCCAGGGATATTCAAAGAATATGCACTTAAAATGGAGGGAAAATAATGATTCAGAGCAAATCCGGAATAAGAAGAAAAGGAAATACGGACCTGCCCAAAAGAGATAACACTTACCTTAAGGCAGTGCCAATAGCAATGATATTATTAGTATTATTACTTCCATCAGGCAGTGCTCAAGAAATTCAAATTACCGATATCTACTCAGATATAGATATGGCTGATATCACTATCCACTCAAAAGAACAATATTCGGATTTAATTATTGATGCTGATCTTATATTCGGTGGGAATGTAATATCATCAAGACAATTAGTTATTAATGAGATCACACCTGATTGCGAGATCATCAAAGTAGCATCATGGGATGTTACTAACCCAAAAGACGGGGTCTACCGTGCTAAAATGACCTTATCTGAAAATAGTAAAGTACTTGAGACAAAATATTATAACTTTTCATATGGATGGCAGGCCCTTCCCAGGATCTACATAAAAGACATGATCCCTGATTCTAGCGGTGTCAGCGTTATTCTTACACCATCAACCACACAATACGGAACTAATCCGGTCCTGACAGATATAGAATATATGCTCATTGATGGAGATACTGTAATCTACCACACAACAGACAGCCGTATCAATGTGGTGCAGGCCGCACCTCTTTCAGAGGACTGGAATGTACTGCTTGAGAATAATCATCCTTACATAAGCAGGATAAAGCTCAGGATATCATCGCCCCGGGATGCAGTAATTGCACGATCCGAAGGTTTTATTGCCAAAGACAATGCCCGCATCACAGAACTTTATAAGGATGAGACAGGTGCAAGTGTAACAGTAGAAGGAAGATCACAGGTACCATTCAGAGGCAGCCTGGTCTTTACCGTATCTAAAGATGGAGAGACCATTGATACGATCAAGGAAAAATCCCCGATCCTCACATCAGATGATGACGAGACCATAGAAGTTACATGGAGCAGTAGACTTGGAGCCGGTATATATGATCTATCTGTCACTGTGAGTGGCAATGACAAAGATATACTGGATAAATGGGATACGATCATTGAAGCAAAACAAGATCCATATGACAATGGACAAAACGAATCAGGATCAACAGAGCCAACTGATACACCAGGCTTTGGTATACATTTGACAGTTATTTCAATTATAGTTATGTATCTCATATCAGGACGGATATTACACAGGAATGGGTGATCCCTGTGTATGAGCTCTTTATTGCGATCAGGCATTTAACATCACGCCGCAGGCAGACCATTCTGTCTATACTGGGTATCGGACTTGCGGTCATGGTACTTATGATATCACAGGCCAGTATGGTAGGTTTTTCACAGGAGATGTATAAAAAGACCGTGGACAGGATGCCTCATATTACTATTGAACCAAAACCTGATGATGATCATATCTACCTATACCGCAGTCTTGCAGAAGATATCCGCAACATTGATGAAGTGATCGGGGTATCCTGCGTCCTGTTGGGACAGGCAACCTTTGAATATAAAGATACTTCAAAAAATATCCTCATGCAAGGTATCCTTATAGAAGATCATGATTCAGTCCTTCATATTAACAATGATATTACAAAAGGCAGCTTAAAGGACTTAGAATCAATCCGCAACAGTGTAATAATAGGAGATAAACTGGCTGAGAAGCTGGATGTGAAAATAGATGATATGATCGATGCATCATTCCCTGAAGCGAATCCCACTGCTCTTCAGGTTGTGGGCATAATTGATACAGGTACTCCACTGGATGGAACATTAGCATATACTTCTTTATCCACAGCCCAGGATTTTTTTTGATGAATCCAATGTAGTGAACAGTATCATTGTCAGGGTAGAGGATCCTGATGCGGCACAGCCCATATCAGATAAAATCGACACTTTCGGATATCCTGCTTCAAGCTGGATGGAGACCAATCCTGAAATATTACAGACATTAATGATCGAAGGTATGAGCAATATTATCATACTGGGAATGATCATTGTGATCGCATCCTTTAGCATGGTAAGCACATTGATCATGGTGGTTATGGAAAAGACCAGGGAAATAGGCATGCTCATGGCAATGGGTGTGACCAGAAAAAGCATCCTGACAATTTTTTTATTGGAAAGCGGTATTATGGGACTTATTGGCCCTGTTATTGGCGTTAGTGTAGGAATAGTGATCTGCCTGCATTTCGGTTCCATTACTTATGAGATGGGAGAAGAAGCTTATGGTGGTGTCAGTACCTTCCCGTTCATTGTAAGGATGCAAGATGCGGTCTTGATAGTCTTTTTTACCTTCTTATTAAACCTGGTCGCAGGTATATACCCTGCAAGACGTGCCTCAACACTTGATCCTGTGGAGGCGATAAGTAATGAATGATACAAAGGAGGTATATCTCTTATGTTCGAGATGAGCATTGCTTTTCGTCATATAAACTCACACCGCCGCCAGACATTATTTTCGGTAATATCAGTAGCATTGTCTGTTGCAATAATAATTGTCTCTATCTCAATGCTTAATGGATTTATGGAAAACATCATTGATTCTACTGTAGAGAACCAGGCCCATACCACAGTTTTTCCAAAAGAAAATGAAGATGAGATATATCTATATCACGGACTTGAGGACTATTTAACACAACAGGAAGGAGTTTTGGCAGTCTCCTGTTATTATCAGGGCGAAGCTGCCCTGCAGTATAGACATAATGTGGAGGGGATAGTATTATCAGGAATTATTCCTGAAAATGAGGACCGTGTCTTGAATATGGAAAAGGATATTATTGCCGGGAAATTGGAATCCCTGGTAATACCAGGTAATAACATTATCCTGGGATCAAAACTGGCACAAAATCTTGAAGTGGATATCGGCGATACTGTCACTGCACAGGTTCCTGGTACTAGTCCTACTGATTTCAAGATCACGGGTATCATCCGTACAGGGACACCGGCAGATGAAACATCTGCATATGGCAATCTAAGAAGGGTCCAGGACCTTTATAATTCCGGTGATATTATTACAGGTATCGGTATAAGGATATCAGATATCTATTCGGCCGAAATGCTTGCAAATACGATAGACCGACAAACAGATTATGATGCAGTGAGCTGGATTGAATTAAATTCGGAAATATTGACCCTGATCAATACACAGAAACAGTTCGTGGTAATCTTCTATATCATGATCTTTGCCATATCAGGATTTAGTATTGCCAATATTCTAAGCATGATAGTTATGGAAAAAGTAGGTGAGATCGGTATGCTGCTTGCCATGGGAACTACTAGAAGAAGCATTCTTTGCATCTTTCTGCTTGAAGCGTGTATCCTCGGAATGATAGGTGTTTTGGTGGGATGTGTGATCGGGTACATATTTTGTCTTGTGATTGTATCAATTACTATCCCCGTACCTCCTGAGATGTATTTCGGACTGGATCACTTGCCCTTGTTAATAACACCGCAGAATTTTATTATAGCCGGAAGTTTTTCCATGATCATCAATCTTATTGCTGGTATCCAGCCGGCCCGTAAGGCCTCGAAAATGGATCCGGTGGAGGCGATTCATAGTGTCTGATAAGAAAAAAATTAAGATAAGGGACCTGACCAAGATATATGGAGACGGTGTGGAAGTGAGAGCTCTGGACGGAGTAGACCTTGATATTGAAAAAGGTGAGTTCATAGCTATTATAGGACCTTCGGGTTCAGGTAAAAGTACACTGCTAAATATGATAGGTATACTTGATACTCCCACCAGCGGCACTATTCTTCTGGATGGAGTTGATGTCACTACTGCCTCACAGAAACAGCGCTCTAAGATAAGGAACCAAAAATTAGGATTTATCTTCCAGTATCATCATTTACTGCCTGATTTTAATGCAGTTGAAAATGTGATGATGCCTTTGTTGATCAATGGTATAAAAAAGTCAAAGGCTAAAAAAATAGCATGTGAGATGCTTGAGGAAGTAGGTCTTTATGATAGGGCAAACCATAGACCGAACCAGTTATCAGGCGGCCAGAACCAGAGAGTTGCTATTGCACGGGCACTTGCTAATAATCCCGATATTGTCATAGGAGATGAACCTACAGGTAATCTTGATTCCAAAGCAAGTGATATCATATATGACCTGCTGCGAAAGCTTAATAAAGAGCATGACCAGACATTCATACTGGTTACACATGATGAACGTATGGCAGATAAGACTGATCGCATCATCAGATTAGTGGATGGAAAGATCGTGGAGAATTCCAAAGTCGAATGATGGTTAACGATTGAAAAGTTTTCATATGATATCTCAAGTATAACTTGATATACTATAAGAAAATCCGACCGGAGGGAGGGTTTTGTTCTGTATGAATTATTCATTGCAATAAGGCATTTAACATCACGCCGCAGACAGACTGTTCTGTCTGTGATAGGTATTGGACTCGCAGTAATGATACTTATGGTTTCCCAGGCCAGTATTGTGGGTCTGAACCAGGTGTTATATACTTCAATTGTGGATAAAATACCTCACGTAATTGTCAAACCCGGACCGGATGAGGATCATATTTATTTATATAACAGCTTTGTAGAGGATATAAAGAATGTCAATGGAGTTACAGGAGTATCTCCTGTCCTTGCCGGACAGGCAACCTTTGAATATAAGAGCCATTCCAGGAATGTTATTATGCAGGGCATCCATGTTGTTGACCATGAGTCTGTGCTGGGTATTAATAAGTACATCACTCATGGGAGCTTCAGTGACCTGGAGGTGAGCCATAATAGTGTTGTACTGGGTGATGCATTAGCCGAAAAACTTGATGTGAAAATAGATGATCTGATCGGTGCTTCATTTCCCCAAGCACATCCCGCTACTCTTAAGGTTGTAGGTATATATGATAGTGGCACACCCCAGGATGAGAGTTTTGTTTTTACTTCCCTCCCAACTGCCCGGGATTTCTTTGATGTATCCAGTGTAGTAAATAGTATTTTGATCAGGGTAGATGATCCTGATACAGCACAGTTAGTGTCAGATAGTATCAATAATCCAGGGGTTGTGGCATCCAGCTGGATGGAGACAAATCCAGAGATATTGCAGTTATCAAAGATAAAAAGTATCGGGAATAAGATACTACTGGGTTTGATCATTATAATTGCATCTTTCAGTATGGTAAGCACACTGTTCATGATGGTTATGGGGAAAACCAAAGAGATAGGTATGCTCATGGCAATGGGTGCGTCCAGAAGAAGTATTTCAGTGATTTTTTTACTGGAGAGTGGTATTATGGGATTTATAGGTCCTGTAATAGGAGTAGCTGTCGGGATACTTATCTGCCTGCAGATAGGATCTATTACTATGGATATGGGAGAAGGTTCTTTTGGTGGTGAGAGTACTTTTCCATTTATTGTGAGAATCCAGGATGCGGTCGTGATCGTCATATTTACTTTTATTTTAAACCTTTTGGGTGGGATAATCCCTGCAAAACGTGCTTCAACTCTTGATCCGGTGGAGGCATTGAGTAGTGAGTGATTGCAAAAATATCAATTGGTTAAATAAAATCATCCATCTTACTTTCTCGCAAGGCTTTATTGCTCAAAGCATAGGCACTCGTGAACAAATACATAACACCCCCAATAACATAAATCATACGAATGGGTACGAAGTCAGAAAGCCACGCGAAGAAAATGCAGGCAAACATGAATACCATATTCCGTAACATTTCCTGTGTCGCATAAACCCGCCCTAATTGACCCTTTTCAACTGTGCCCTGCAGTAGCGAATCCTGTGCTACATCCCGAATGGCAAACGGTGGACCAAACACAAAGCTCCACGCTACTGCCATCCATACAGTCTGGCTGCCGGCATAGGCCAGTGTAAATAAGCCGGCAGCGAAAGCATTCACCACAATAATACGGCCCGGGTAACGGCGCAGCCAATTACTAATGAACAACGCCCCAATGGATCCAAGTATCATACCTGTAAAAAAACCTGTTACCTGATAGCCCCAATCTGACGCATCACCTTGCAAAGCCCTGGCAGTAAAAGCTAACATCAAGGCCCCGGTCCAAATACCGTGCGGTAGATGTTCTACCGTTTCCATGATTGCCAATGGTCTGGCGATGGGATGTTGACGCAAATAATTCCAGCCGGATACCAACGATTTCCAAAAGGATTCCTTTTCACTGGCATCCTTTGTTTCCTGACGTTTGGGCACCACTATAAACATAGCTGTGAGAGTAGCCATCGCGAATAAGATGACCACATACAGGGCAATCTGGCGTAACGGTATTGCTAAAATGAGCCAGCCACCAATCGTATAAGAGATGGCCACCATGATTTGGTTAGACGCCATGATATAGCTGTTGGCTTTGACCAATTGCTCATGTGAGACCAGCGAGGGAATAAGAGATAGGCGGGCGGGTCGGTGAAAAACATCAGCAGCAGCGAGACCGGCTAAAATGAGATAAATGCTGGCAACCGGCACTTTTCCATCCCCCTGCAAAAACAAAATCGCAACACCAACCAGCACCAATCGAACCAAATCCATACTGATCAGCAAATTCTTGCGGGGAAAGCGATCGACCAATACACCAGCAACGGGACCAAGCAAAAATGCTGGCATTGTCCGCATCACCATCGTACCGGCTGCCTGTAAAGTGGATCCCGTCTGTTCATAGATCGTCACCAGAATCGTGATAGTAAATAGTTCAATAGCAAGGGTTGTGGCGATATTGACAAACCAGAGAAATAGAAAATGTCGATTGCGTAACATAAATTTTAATAATTCCTTTTGAAAATGTTGAAACTATATCCTTACCAGGATATTGTAGGTTCGATGTTTATTTACATTTGCCCTTCAATTTGACACTTGAAGCTTGACTCGACCCTATCATAGATTGTTGATCTTTTCAGTATCAGTATCCTCACCTGCTTCATCAAGTTCGTTGATCTCAGCTTCAATACGTTGCAATATTCCCTCACTGCGCTCCAGGAATGATCCTCCTTTGTTATGTGCAGTTCCCATAAGGAAATATTTCGACTCCAGATGGATATGCTGCCATATGTCCCTGATCTCTTTGGTTATGGCCTGGAAATCCTCTCTGGTTTCGGCGACTGCAACGTCGTCTTTAAGGTCTTCGAGATCATTGATATATCCTTCAAATATGTCAGAGGCAGTAAAAGGAGCATTCCCATTTTCTTCTGCCGTTTCTGCCTTATCTATAAGTGATTCCAGGCGAATGATCGTGTATTCAATAGTGGTATTCAAATAGTCCTTTGTAGCATGTCTAAGATCATTACCGTTTTGAGCAGTTCTTGCTCCTGCAAATTTTTCTTTTTGCTGCATGAACCGATTTCTTGAGTCATGGAAGATATCCTGGGCATCCTCAAGTCTGTCCTTTGTAATCCGGAACTGATTCTGTGCGTTTTTAAGCTTTTGCCTTGATATCTCAAATTGTTCTTGTACTCTATTTGCATCTACATTATTTCCATTTGTGTCTACATTATTTCCATTTGTGTCTACATTATTTCCATTTGTGTCTGCATTATTTCCATTTGTTACATGTTGTCCGCCATGTTGCCCGCCGGATGCTGCCGCCATCGGGAAAAACATTGTTCCTATCATTATCAGAACAGCGAGCCCTGCGAAACTTGCAATCGTTTTTGTGTTTTTATTTCGTGTCATTTATCGTCTCACCTCAAATTTGTAGAAGTCTTATTGACTTGTTGGTATTATCATTAACTGTGGAAAATATAAAGAT
>Ga0255426_10130_pt1 | contig 15264 bp, 16 predicted proteins | sample ANMaggSeSYBR02J9_FD_182666 | JGI IMG/M metagenome (GOLD analysis project Ga0255426, IMG submission 182666) | Sediment cell enrichment communities from methane seep in Santa Monica Basin, California, United Staets - ANME aggregate JGI... | ecosystem: Environmental > Aquatic > Marine > Cold seeps >...
GTGAAGAATATTATCTAGTAAATTCACGAAAAGTAAAATGGGCTGATGATTTTCAACCTAAAAAGCTTGATAATAATAAGCCATATGAAAAAAATTTAATTAATATACTTAAACAAAGATCGACTTTATTTGAGATTGAAAATGATGATTTTCCTAAATCGATTAAACCTGTAATACCAGAAGATTCTATTCTATGGACATGGATTAAAAGCGAAAAAACAATTGATCTGACGAATTTGGATTTACTCAATAAAAAAAAACAAATTATATTCTATGGACCCCCTGGCACTGGTAAGACATACAAAACCAGGGAATATGCTATAAGTTTAATTAAAAAACATATTACGGAGGAATAAAATTTGGTTAATGAAATAAATGATGAATTTAATAAATATATGAAGGAAGAAAGAATTAACTTCGTGACATTTCATCCTTCCCTTTCTTATGAGGAATTTGTGGAGGGAATAAGAGCAGATGTATCTGAAAATAATATAATTAAGTATGAAGTTAAAGATGGAATCTTCAAGAGAATGTGTATAAATGCCTTATATGATGTTACTAATAATGATTCAATCAAAGTGGATTATTCTGAAAAGAAAAATCATGTTAATGATTTCATAAAAAACCCAAAAGAAATAAAAGAAGAAGATTATAAAAATAAACCATACATACTCATAATCGACGAAATTAACCGTGGCAATATTTCGAAAATATTGGGAGAACTTATAACTTTATTGGAACCAGACAAGAGAATTGGTCAGGATAATGAGATTATACTGACTTTACCATACTCTAAAGAAAAATTTGGGGTTCCTCCGAATCTCTTTGTAATTGGTACTATGAACACGGCAGATAAATCAATTGCCCTTTTGGATGTTGCTCTCAGACGGCGTTTTGGTTTCCAGGAGTTCATGCCTAAAACAGGTACTGGATTTTATAAATTAGTTGAAGAAGCTTCAAAACAAAATGACCAAATAATGAAAGAGGATATTCAAAATGGGTTGTTAGATTTAGGGGAACTTCTTAAAGTAATGAATGATAGAATAGTCTTTTTAATTGACAGAGAAAAGCAAATAGGTCATTCATATTTTCTAAATGTATTAAAGGATAGTGGGGGTAATTATATTAACGACACTGATATGTGGAAAAATAATTTTGTGAGAATATGGTATAAGGAGATAATTCCATTGCTTCAGGAATATTTTTACAATGATTATGAAAAAATAAGGATGGTTATTGGGGATACTTTTGTGAAAAAGAAAGAAAATCCAAAATTTTTATATGATTCAAATAGTTATTATTCAGAAGAAATCAATCGGTATGAAATAGTAGATGAAATGAAAGTGGAAGAGCTTATTTCAGCAATAAGACAAATATATTCTCCAAATTAAATATGATATACTGGTTGGATTATGAAGCCTTTATCCCTTTTTGAATTTGGAAAATCTAAAGAAGTTGAATTGTCGAATAAAAATATTCGAGATATAAATAGGATTAATAAAAGATTTGGTAAAAAAGGAAATAATATAATTAATATAACTCATACTAAAAAGGATACTCATTTGCTTAGAGCTTACAATTACGTTGGTGTCATCCAAAGTAGTGGAATGAGGATTCAAATCCTACCAAAGTTATATAAAAAAGGCGTGTCGATGGATGGTGCACGAAATCAGTCTTTGAAAAATTTAAATTATATGCTAAGCTTTACCAGGAAGCTTAAATTGCCTGAGACATCCCAGTCGGTTTTTCACCCATATCATGATGATTTTCTTGAGATTTATATCAGTATTTTTCTCAATAAACTTGAAGAAATCTTGAGAATGATTATTTTCAGGCAATATATTGAGTTAGATGACAACTTATCTTTTATCAGAGGTAAAATTCTAATAAGCCAGCATATTAAAGAAAATATTATAAAAAACAATCCGGGTAAAATATATTGTGAATATGATGAACTTACTGAAGATAATCTTATTAATCAAACGATTAAATATACATTGAGATTGCTCAAGGTCATCTCCAGAAGTAATTCAAATATAGACAAAATAAATCAGCTTCTTTTCACGCTTGCAGAAATAAGTGATAGGAAAATTAAACCTGAAGATGAGGAAAGAATATATTTCAATAAAATTAACGAATCCTTTAAACCAATTATAGTAAAATGCTTTTTATTTATTAACGACTTTTCTATTGACCTCAAAGCAGGTTCTACTAACTATGGAGCTATTTTATTTGATATGAATGAACTTTTCGAGGAATTTGTTGCTAATTTTATAATAAAAAATAAAGAAATGCTTGGTATGAAAGAGTATAATATTGAACCTCAAAAAAAATTAGAGTCTCTAGATGATGGTAACAGGGTATCTATTAAACCTGATCTTGTATTTTCAAATGATAATAAATATATTATAATTCTTGATAGTAAATATAAAATTCTTGATACAGCTAAAAAAAACAATAATATATCTAATTCTGATATATATCAAATGCTAGCATATGGGCTGAGAGGTAATTGCTCAAAAATTGTACTGTTATATCCAAGACCGGAGAACTATGGAGAAGATGAAATAAAAGTAATAAAGATTCCATTAGTCCATTCGGATGATTGTTCTAATGATATACCCAAGATGGTGGAAATTTATGCCAGGACTATTGATATAATGCAAGATAATTTAAAAGAGGATCATGATAAAATTATACAAGAAATGTGTAATATTTTTAAAGAATGTGGAATAAATTGAATGGTTTAATATTTTCAATGACAGAATAATATCCACTAATGCTACTGTAATATATAAAACCCAATTTCCTCAAACTCCCACCAACATTTAGAGATTGTCGGAAAAGCCATGAATTAAGGGGTAGTTTAACTTATGAAATAAATATAGCCTAACATAGCATGGCGTTTTACCTATCTATAATGCTTCAAGTGTTATGATTTTATTACTTTTCCGACACTCTCAGAGGAGTCAATTTTAAGTGGGATTTTTCATTTTACCATTCAATTTTTTTCTATAATTATACCATCAGGAGTCTTTTTACTAGTAATATTTATAAAAAATTCATTATTATCCACTTTTTTAAGTTTAGAATTGAAATTAACATATTCCGAAAAGCAGATTCTTGTTGGATTTATAGTTGAATCAGGGGCAAAGAAGATAAAAATTATAGGTTTAGTAATATTATCCTTTTTCAGTTTTTTTTCAATTATTGAAATAAAATCAGCATCCGGATTATAATTCAAACGAGTACATAGTACTGTAAATGTAGAATTTATATGAATTAATTTTAAATATAGTTCCTGAAATAGATCATCCAAATTCCCTGAATCTTCATACTCTAAAGCTAAAATTAGATTGTTGGTGTTAAAACCACTATCATCTTTTGCCCAACAAACATCTATGTTCTCATAAGATTTCATCTTGTTTTGTCGGTCATATTTAACTCCATGCACTCCTTTTGCCAATTCTGTGATTCTTTTTTGTGAATGATGCTCTCCAACACTAAAGCCGAGTTGTTTGCCTTTACGAATAAAACAGCATTGAACAATTGGTTGGTATGATGTACCATATTCATGTTGATGCCACCAACTATCAAATTTTTCTCCAATAGGTGCATGACCAAATTGGTTAAAATATGTATCTATGTACTCATATAAATATCTCAAAATATCTTTCGAATTTAATCTAATATCTTTATCAGTTGAGTAGATTGTTGATTTGTCTTCATCAATATAGAAATTTATATTATCATTTTGCTCTGTCTGTGATTCTACTAATTCATCCCAACAACCACTACGGACTATTTTATATTCATATTTTTTCTTTTCAGGATACATAAATTCTTACCAAATTTTCAAGTTTTGTACTTCTTTGATGGTCTACCGGCAAAGGAATCGTTTTATGTTTCATCCATAATTGAGTGGAGTAGAAAAATCTACCACCCATCATCTTTTTTTGAACCCCGAGACCCCGAACCAGATGGAGATTTAAACGCCACCCAATCATCCACTATTGTAACTTTATGAGCCTCAGCACTTCTTGCATTTCCAAATCGTGTTGACTTACTTATTATATTAATGTTAGATGCGGGAAACTTTTCATGTTCCATCCATTCACCATCTTTATAAACATAGTTTGGTTTATTACAGCCCATTTCTTTTGCTTTTTTCACTACGTGTGGTGGTATCTTAGTTCCAAATTCATTTACAGTTTCAACTTCATATTTCATATTATTTCCCCCATAATCTTATTATCTCACAACTATTTATAAATAATCCCCCTCATTAACCTCTACACCACACCAACTAGCCCAACATCCCTTCACAAAACCTGATAGCGTCACCCACTCTATTCTTATGATGAATTTCCGGATTGATCAATACTTCCTCCTCAATCTCGGCAATAAGATTAAAAACATGTATCCAGGGAATCTCATTAGAAATATCAGGAACTCTATGTCTATAATGAATATGAAACCCTTTAAGAACATCTATAGGAATCAATTCCAACTCACTCAGAAACTTCCTCCTGGTTACAGTATACAATTGCTGAATATCCAGCACAACACCAATTTTTTGTCTGAGCTCCGGGTAATTCTCACATAAAGTTATCCAAAAAGATAAAATCTCTTTTCCACTTGAAATAAATTGTCCGGTCCTATTTTCTATTAAAATGTGTGGTTCAACTCCGAATTCCTCATTATATCTATCCAGCAGAAATTTAATAGATATTATCAAATCATCAAAAGAATTCTTTTTATATCCAGGGTGGATCTCTATGGTATTAGCAGGAATCCCGAAAAATCTTGATATTGCAATTATCATATTAACAAACTTCTCTACCCAGTTCTGATCGTGCCATTTCAATGGTGCTTGATACGACATACCATAACCATCATTGCGTCTCAATGAAGGTTCTGTATGAAAAATATATTTTAACTCTTGAGGGATGGTATATTCTTTATCATAAATAGTACCAATAGCTTCATCTGTAAGAAAATCACATAGATCCAAACCGGTTTTTCTCACTTCAGTTTTATTCTTTACAAGATCCGCCGGGACTTCAATATATTCGCATCCCAGACCCTTCGCTAATTGCCACCGCTCTAACAATCCGCCTCTTTGAGCTATTCCGGAAACATTTGGATAAACATACGAAATATGTACCATAATCTACCCACTCCCATGGAAGATAGCTGAGATATTTGTAACACTGCCTATATATCATTGGCGGTTTTTTATTCCTTCCTTCACAACCCTCCGTCAATCCTGTCTAATATTTTTATATTTATTATAGTCGTCATTAATATTTAGTTAGTTTTTTCCAAACTCCCAATATTCATTCTTTTTTATTGATTACAATCCATGTTGTTGTTCCGGAACCTTCCTTTCTGGGACGTTTTTCAGTATCCCACCCCTCCTCATCATTACTAAAAACCTCATTCAGTGCTCGTGGTACAATACTGTGGGCAACTTTATTTCTGTCTTGTGCATCAATTACGTCTGGTAATGCGTTTTCAAGAACAGTTATTACTTCCCTCCAGGGTAAACCTTTTTGTTTCAAACGAGAAATTAACAGTATATTATTCTTAAATATTTCAATAGCAGAAGAAATATATCTCTCCAATACATCCTCCCCTTCGTCACCATTTTCACCTGACAAAGCATCCAATCCCTCCGGCGAAATAACACCCTTTTCCCCAAACCCAACCTTTTTTCCACGATCACCCAAAACCGCGCTCTTAAAAAGTTCTATCAACTCAAGAGCAAATGTATTCCCCTTACCCATACAATATCCCGAATCTCGAGTCTGATAAAGCTCCTCAAAAGATAAGATCCTTATTGGAATAGGATAACTTTTTTCACTTACACTACTCCAAAAAATACTATGCCCCACTATAGGTTCATTAAGAAGCGATCTTAACAGATCATCACTAAAGTGAGCGTTTGCATATTTAAGTGCCTTAAGATCCCCCTCAGATAACAAATGGAAAACAAACCAATTATCCCCCTGACTCAATATCTCCTTTGAAATACTGCCTGGCTGTTGCGTAATAAGAACTGCACCAAGATCATACTTACGCCCTTCCTTCACCCACGTAACATATGGTCTCTCACCTGATCTTCCTGAATTACCCAATACTGCCTGTGCCTCTTCAACAACTGCAATAGTAGGAATTGTTTCAGGTTTTGCTTCAGTGAATTGTTGCTGGTTATGATCGAAAATTTTCTGGAGAACGAGACTGGATAAAATCAAAGCAGGCTCACCCCGCATCTGTGAAACATCAATTATACAGATTTTTCCATGTTTTAATGAATAAATGAGCATATCCATCATTTGACTGGCAGGATCATGAAGCATTTTAACGATGTTTGTCATATTACCCCGTGCTGCTACCATTTCAACATCCTGACTGGGTTCCAATTTCAACAACTTTTTAATAAGGTCCGGATCAGCAGCATTCTTATTCAAAAAAATTTCATCTACTAATTTTCGCCAGTCACTATCATTAAGGCCTTTAAGCTTTCTCACATTTTGCTGTTCTTGTTTTTCAGGAGATAATGCGATTGAAATAACTTCCGATGGTCTTAATCGTCGAATATCAAGCTTTATATCATTAGCCACAAATGATTGATAAAACGGACTGGGTCCTTTCTTTTTCGTAAATACCACAATTTTATTCTCCAGTTCAACAACATCACACAAACCCGGGCGATTTTTATCATCAGGCCAGTAATATTCGCCATCCGGGTCAAAGATCACTGTCCCCACAGGAACTTCTCGTCCATTTCTCGTATATACCCTTTTACCATAGTACGGTAAACTGACTAACTTTATTTACCGCATAGACGGGGCGAACAAAGACTACATATTACTGTTCTATGGTTTCAATTTAACCATACATAACAAGTCCACCCCCAAAAAATGGTGGCTAAAATCAAATATAATGAATCAAATAATACAAATGGGCTGAGAGCTTTGAAAATCTACCGTTTAACGGTCAAACAAAGACCCTCAAACCCAAATACCCTCTAGAAAATGGCGATATAATGTGCTACCGCCCGATCTGTTCGGTGACGGGCAATATATCTACGAGACTACATCCAAAGGGCATATTTGGGTATATACTTCAGCCTAAATAAAATATTGGGTGAAATTATGAGAGCTATAATAGGAGTTGGAATAGACTGCGGTAAAAATCAACATACAGTGTGCATTTCAGATAATTTTGGAAAACAGTATGGCAATACCTTTGTTATCCACAATTTTCAAAAAGATATTGAATATCTTATAGAAAAAATATTTGAAGTAGAAAGTGAGATAGGGAAATCTGATATTGTAATTAATTTAGAATCAACAGGAGTTTACCACCTTCCACTTTATAGTGGACTTTCAAAAATATTCCAAACCAACATCTACCAACCAAAACAAATAAAAGATAGATCGAGCAAGAACATTAGAAAGAGTAAAACCGATAAAAAAGATGCTAAAACCCTTTCTAGAATACATCTGGAAATAACTCCACCGCATACCAATTATGACGATAAAGAGATGTATGATATCCGTGAAATAATTAGACAACGGTTCTGTTATAAAGACATCAGAACAAATCTAAAAAAAAAGTTCAGGAGAAATCTATCAATTGTTTTTCCAAATTTTGACTCTCTATTTAAGAATCCCTATACCAATGTTGCCTGGAATTTACTGAAAACATGCCCTACACCAGAAGATGTGATAAGATTAGGTAGAGATGAAATCTCTGAGATAATGAAAAAAGCAGCTAAAGGGCAGAATCTTAAAGTAAAACCAGAGGATCTTATCAAACTGGCCGAGGAAACAATTCAATGTGACATATCAAATAGAGGATCTCTATTTGGGTTGAAAACGCTAATGGAAGATGTTGAATATTTCGATAAAAGGATAGAGCAGATAGATCAAGAGATTAAGATCTATTGGGATAAAGTCAGAAGAAATCTATATTTTCCAACACATCCTGGAATAGACATGGTTAAAGCTGCAGCTCTGCATACAGAATTCGGAGGATTTGATAGATTCTCCAAACCTGATAAAGCAGTTGCTTTTGCTGGAATAGAAAATTTTGTATATATCTCAGGGGATTCAAAGAAATTTAATGGTTCCATGACCAAAGCCGGATCACCGATAATTCGACGGGTTTTTTGGGAAATATTGAGTTCACCTACTATAAAAATGCCAAAAATAACAGATCATATGAATAAATTGAAAGAAAAAGGTAAACATAATTCAATAAGAATACATTCTGCAAGTAAAAAATTAATTAGGATATTATGGGCAATGGAATCTCATAAGCAAAGCTATATTTGGTAGTGGTTTATAAAAAAAAATCTGCTATTATTATTATTTTAGCGTTAGCTTTTTAAAAATAGTGACAATAAAAACCATCAACTATCTAATTCAGACCAACCCTTTTCATCGTATACGTCACCTATCGCCGCCCTGCCTTGAAGATATTTTGGAGCACAGGAGGAGTATTGGTTTTGTGCGGGCTGGACGGCGGTTTTTAATAAAACCGCCGTTCGGCACGTGCGAAACCTTTACCCTCCTGGGCTCCTTTATTCAAGGCTTGGGCGGCGGTGACATATACTGATTGATGACCAGGGTTGGGTAATTAAAAAGCTACTATCTGTAACAACATAACAACCCTTTTCATCGGCATAGAGCCAGGAGCCTCCTGCCTTCATTTGTAAATAAATTCAATAAATAATATCTTGGTAATAGGGGGTGAAGTGGTTTAGTATTAATAAAAATGAGCAGAATTAGAAAAGGTTATATAATGTGTCTTTTGGTGATAGTCGGAGTTTCTTTATATAAACTACTAAAGAGTAATTTATTTAGATCAGACTTGCCAAAACCGGCACGTGCAAATATAAAAGTCCTGTGTGATATGACACTGTATCATTTTAGAGTTATTTTTCAGACACAGATTTACACGGATTAACACTGATTTGATTTTGATCAAATATCCTTTATCACAAACTTAATAGGATCTTATGATATTGACCCCTCAACAACATTAAATCCGTGTAACCTGCATGCCCTTCAGGCGTAGCAGGCACTCAACTCCGTAGGAGTTGGGTGTATCCGTGTCTGAAAAAAGCTTTCGGACTCGATCTTTAGTATAACTCGTTTTATTCATGTGCATTGTCTGATCAGTCTTGCAGGCATAGTTTAGATATTTCTTTGCCTCCATATCACAACCAGCGTCACACTCAACAGTGCACCTATGAAACCGAAACTCGGTGAGCTATTGGATTGAGACTGGTTGGTGGAAGAGGGATCAGTTGTGGCGTGGGATGAACTGGAGCCTGAGTATTGTTCATCGAATATATGTGGATTAGCAATACTATATTGAATTTTCAGAGTATCGCCTATTTCTTTAGTAAATTGAACAAAAATATTTATTGGTGCATTTCCATCAGTCCAATTACCATTTGGACAAATAGTCCAGGTATATGTCTTTACCCAACCTGATTTAATATCATCTTCTGATATATATTCTCCAAAATCACTCGGACCTGAAATTACATCAAAAGATTTTGTAACTCCAGGTTCTCGTAATATAACAGCTATAAAAGACGCATCAATTTTAGATATCACTTCCACTCTAATTTCAACAGGTTCGTTAATTTTTAATTTTGCACCTTCAACTGTTGCAGGTTGATTATTATACCAAGATTTCACAATGCCATATTCATTTTCTCCGGCTGTACAACTTTGAATTATTATGCAGAATACGATTATCGATAAAGCAGTTTTAATTATTTTATTTTTCATATTACCATCCTTTCGTTTCTTCAATAATTGGATTAAGTTCATTTGGTGTAGGTTTATCACCCACACCTTTAATTTTTCCACCAGGAACTGCAATAAAAGTTCCAGTACTAAAAGAAAAGGTGATTGGAGTATTTAATCCAATATATTCTCCTGTCGCTGGATCTTTTATTAATTCAACTTCTCTCTGATACACCTGCCACTCATGTCCGAACATCGGATTGGGATGGCATACATTATCAGCATCAAAAATAAGAAAATTAACAATTTCTCCTTCAACTTCTATATACCACGAATTAACAGTACATATCCATGGGTTCATTGATGGAAGAAAATACAGTCCAGTTGGCCCAAATAAATTGGTATTTCTTAATTTTAATGTATAAAATGTTTCTCCTGGATAAGGCTCAAAAGGATCAAGAAAATCAGGCTCCATATCCACTCCGATCGTCACATTCTCATCCCAATAAGCCAATTCCTCGGGATTAAAACGAGTCCCGTTCTCCATTGCATGCTCAGCCGTCATAGTAACCCCCACAGGAAATCTCAAAATACTCTTAACCAGCCCGGCACCTTTTTTATAGTATATCAAGCATAGCTTGATATACTCAAGAAAATCAGACCAGAGGGAGGATTTTGTTCTTAGCATCTCGCACACCATCAGGATCATCAAAATTATTATCGATCTGTTCATTGATCATCTCAGCAGCACCAAGATAAGTCTTATTCACCTGATACAAAACCTCATCCACATACCACTCCCTTACCTGGCTGATCACCTTAGCACTCACACTCAAATAAACCCCGTTATTAACATAACTCGCCTTATCAACATACCTTGTCTGATTAGCCTAATGTTAATGTCCACTGACCTTTTGGGGTAACATTTTAGTAAGTGAAGATTAATTGAACAATAAAAATAATTAATTATGACCTTAAGTGTATATCGCTGGGAAGATGTTCATCGCTATTTCCCGCAAGAAGTTGTTGAACAGTATAGAAAAAAGATAATAGAGGAATGAAAATCTGGCAAATTTAAAGATAGAGAAATTTGGAAACGTTATGGAATGAGTGAGAATACATTCTATGATCTCATCAAACGGTATTCAAAGGGAGAAAGTTTAAAGGACAAACCGAGTAAGCCAAAAAATCCATCTCATAAATTGGGTCAAAACGAGAAACAGATCATCCTAAATAGAGCTCGTGAAGATAGAGAAAAAATTAAGGCTTTACAATCTGCTTTTGAAACTGACATGGAGAAAGATGGACGTTCACTATCGCCAAGAAAATTAGAGAGAATAAAAGATTCGATGAATCGTGCTATTCCTGGAGTACGCAGAATAGCTAATTGGTTCAATGTACATATGCAAAACCTTGGTGTAAATATCAGCATAGGAAAAAGTCGAGTACATGAAATACTTGCTTCTGCAGGTATTTTTGAAAAAGAAAAGAAAATCGAAAAGAAACCGAAGCATTTGAGTAGACCAGAAAAGCCACTGGCAAGTTTTTCTATGGATTTTACACAAAAAAGAATTGGTAACGGGGATATTGGATATGTTTTTGGTCTTCTTGACATGCATAATGATGCCTTTGTAACATTGACAGGTCATCCAGAAAAAAATGGTGCTATTGTTGTAAAAAATCTGGAAATCCTTAAACAAATACAACCTCAAGAGCAGAAAATAGAGATAAGGTCGGATTGTGGAAAAGAATTTTATAACAAGTCTGTGAGGAAATTTTGTAATAAAAACAATATACATCTCCATTTTATCCCGAAAGGAAGCCCATGGTTGCAAGCTTTCATAGAAAGAGGTTTTCGGACTATAAAGGAGGAATTTCTAAACCTTGTATGGATTGGAGATTGGAATAAATTCAATGATGTGCTGCGAGATGCAAGATACGGATATAACCATAGATCCAACTCTGCATTTGGTTACAGGAATCCTTTAGAAGTTATGGCTATAAAAATGTCAAATTTACCCCAGCAGGTCATTGGACACTAACATTAATCTTATGGTTTCCAGACATTTAGCCATTCTACTTTTTCATAATCCCGATCATTAGTTGCGATATTTGTTATTCCATAGGATTTAGCGAATGAGGTGATGTATGCGTCTTTTGCTAACAGTGAATATTTACGTGAAATTGGAATAGATTCTGCAAATGTCTTTGGTTTTTCTTCTAGAATAGTGAAATGCATTTTGAATATTCTATCTAATTCTTCCCAACAAATACTCAAACTCGGAATAATATTACTATCATGTTTCAAAGCGTTTATTGCACCTTTTGTATTTCTTGCAAAGCCATTTTTGATAACTTCAGCAATCATCAGCCTGTGCAATAATTCATTCAACACAATTGTTGGGATGTACCCAAGTATTTCTCCAGACTCGACTTCAGAGAGAAGATATGTGCAAGGGTCTCCATATCTTGGATGATCCAATGCCGAATAAATAAATATGTTCGTATCGAATAAAATCATTTCACCGGATGAAATTGAAAAAAGATTAGATAATGTCATCACATTCAGCAATTTCTTCAATTAATTTTTGATCAGGAAGTTTCAATGTACCCTGAAATTCTTTAGATAAAGATGTGGATATCATATTTATCTCAACCACTTCTCCTTCTTGCAAATCCAATTTCTTCAATGGTTTTAAAACATTATCCTTGTATATTGCTTTCATTCGCATATGCATCACTAAGATTCTATTAGTTTTCAAGCTTAAAAAAGGTGACGTTTATTATATCATAGTTTAAATCGTTCTTTGTCTCCACATCACAACTAGCGCCACACTCAGTAGTGCGGCTATGATACCTAAACTCGGTGAGCTATTGGATTGAGATTGATCGGTGGAAGAGGGGTCAGTGGTTGTGTGAGGCGGACTGGTGCCTGAGTATTGTTCGTCAAGGATATATGCATGAACGATTGTAAATTTAACATTTAAATGATCATCAACATCAGTAAAAAAACGCACTAAAATATTTACTGGTACAGTTCCATTTGTCCAACCACCGTTTGGAGAAATAATCCAGGTATAATTTTTAGACCACCCAGGATTTACATTACTTTCTGTTATCCATCCACTCATTCCACTAGGTCCAGAAACTACCGAAAAAGCATGAGTTACTCCAGGTTCAATTAATAAAATATCAATAAAACCATCAATTTTAGATGTCACTTCCACTTTAATTTCAATAGGTTCATTAATTCTTATTTTTACACCTTCAACTCTTGCAGGTTGATTATCACACCATGCTTTTACAATACCATATTCATTTTCTCCGGCTGTACAAATTTGAATTATTATACAGAATACAATTATCGATAAAGCAGTTTTAATTATTTTATTTTTCATATATACCATCCTTTCGTTTCTTCAATAAATGGATTAAGTTTATCTGGTGTAGGTTTATCACCCACACCATTAATTTTTCCAGTAGTCAAAGCTGTTATACATGTAATTAGTTTGGATGAACTGGTTCATAACATACATGATCATGCCTCTGGCCCAGTTGTAGTTAAACTCGGCAACACTGCACTCACCACCTATACTCAGGTTATACTGGCTCATTGGTTCTATCACGATAACAGGGGTCTCGCCCATTTGTTTCATGGCATCCATGCCTGTGTAGTTGATGATCCTTGCCAGGTCGGCGCAGGCGTACATGTAGGCATTATCGATATTGTTGATAGTATTTCCTTCGCTTAGTGATTCAGCCATTTCGCGATCCATTTTATCGATATGCGTAGTAAAAGCAATAGTCATTATAACCATCAGAATTCCAAGAATAGTCAGTGGCATTCTGGCTGAATTGTTATTGAATAGTTCTTAATGGGAATTTCATTTGAGAAAGGAAATGATGAATGTATTTAATATTTGTGTTTTATATCTGTGACTTTGTATTAATTTAGATATTATTAAAGTATATTTATATGAAGTGAGGGTGGAATGTTATTTCGCACTTTTGTATGGTACCTTAAAATATTTCTAACATCAGACCACCCTCCTTAATGAATATGGGATGAATATCTGGAAACACATTATGTAATAACTACAATGGACGTATTCAAACTGGACAAGATCACCGAAAAAGAGTCACTGGAACTGACATTTAGGTTTGCACATGAACTTGCAGAAAAATATGAAAAAAAGAGGTTTATTTACAACGGGAATCTTCACTTTCAGATCATTAATCAAGATAACTGTTCTATAGAATGAAGAATATCTATAAAATAAACAATTCTGCAGGTGATTCTTATAGCAGTGGAAATGAAGAATACTGAAATTCCAAAGGATTTAATGAAGGGTGTGGTCTTTAGGACACTTATGTCTAAACTAGAAGAGATAAACCAGAAGTTAAATGATATTAACGAGAACATGAAATATTTTGAGAAGAAATATGGCATGAAAACTGAAGAATTCTATAAAAAATTTTTAAATGGAATGCTTGAAGATGATATGGACTTTTTCGAGTGGAAAGCCTCTAGAGAGATCTGCGATGAGTTAGAAGAAGAAAAAAGGATGCTGCTTGAGGCAATCAGATGATTGATGACTATTTTGAATTTTTAAAAAAGATTGTCAAGAAGAATCCTTTAGTAAAAAATTTTCGTGTTATAAAAGAATTTATTGGTGTTAAAAAGGGTTATATAAGGTTTGTAATTGAATTTATAGATAATTCCGAACTTCATGTCTTTGAATATGTAGATTCCAGCCTGCATAAATTAAATTACTCGTATCACTGGCAGAACAATGAAAAAAAATTGATAAAAAGATGGGATAATGCCCCTCATCATTCAAATATTGAAACATTTCCTCATCATATGCATGATAAAAATGACATCAAACCAACGAATGAGCCGACGTTTGTAGAAATACTTGAAAAAATAGAGAAGGTGGAACAGGATAGGCGGTCAGATAAATAGTGTGTTTATCATATAATCATTTATAGTGAATTGTTGCCGGTTATGATCGAAATTTTTTTAAAGAATAAGGCTGGAAAAAATCAAAACAGGCTCACCCCGCATCTGTGAAACATCGATGATTTTCAGGAGATAATGCGATTGAAATAACTTCTGATGGTCTTAATCGTCGAATATCAAGCTTCATATCATTAGCTACAAATGATTGATAAAACGGACTGAGTCCTTTCTTTTTCGTAAAAACCACTATTTCGTTTTCTAGTTCAACAACATAATACAAACCCGAACGATTTTTATCATCAGGCCAATATTATTCGCCATCCGGGTCAAAGATCACTGTCCTCACTGGAACTTCTTGTTCATTTCTTTTGCTGATAGTCGGAGTTTCTTTATAGGAACTGCTAAAAAGTAATTTATTCAGATTAGACTTACCAAAACCGGCCCGTGCAAATATAAAAGTCCTGTGTGATACGACACTGTATCATTTTAGAGTTATTTTTTAGACACAGATTTACACGGATTTACACA
>Ga0255426_10108_pt1 | contig 15109 bp, 11 predicted proteins | sample ANMaggSeSYBR02J9_FD_182666 | JGI IMG/M metagenome (GOLD analysis project Ga0255426, IMG submission 182666) | Sediment cell enrichment communities from methane seep in Santa Monica Basin, California, United Staets - ANME aggregate JGI... | ecosystem: Environmental > Aquatic > Marine > Cold seeps >...
AATGAGTCCACCCTGGAAATCACTACCAAGGGAATGCTTGAGGTGTTGGAACAGGTTTTATAACATAAATCATATTTCATTAGCGAGGAGAAAAAAAAGGGAGTTCCGCTTATAAACATTTTCAACATAAACTTTGTGGCTGCTGAAATATTAAACACAATCGTTGGAAGTTTCGGTCTTGTGACCGTAGCGCCAATCACTGCTGTTGCAGGCGGTATAATTTATGGCCAACGCTCTTAAATAAAGGTTAAAGATAAGACAAACAAAAGAGGACAAACGAGTTATGAAATATCATATAGTAAAGGACGACGATTTTTTTATTGTAAAAATCTCAGGTCAACCCAAAAAGAATGAGGCTCTTCAGGTCAAAAGTATCCTTTCCTCTTATCTCAAGGAAAGAGGCATAAGAGTAATTATGGATTTCAAAGAGTTAGAGAAGTTTGAACCAATCACCCTTCTGGGAGTTTTAAATGGTATGAAAAAGGAGATTGACCTTCTCGGAGGATGCTTAAAGCTATGTTCCTTGAAGCTGGAGATACTAAACTATTTTAAGGAAAATCGCATGGATCAGTTCTTTAAGATTTATGAGGATGAAGAAGGCGCAAAAAAGAGTGAATGGAGAAATTATGGTAAAAGATGACCTGATAATAGAATTGCAGCCCAACATTTTCCGGCTCAAGGGAGAGGATACCAGCAGCCACAGCTACCTGATCAGGGGAGATTATAAGAATGTTCTCATTGATTCAGGAGTGGATAAAAATTTCTCAAAATTGCAAAAATCCTTGCTTACACTGGGACTCAAGATCAGAGATATAGATATAGTAATCAATACCCACGAACATTTTGATCATATTGGAGCCAATCGTTATTTCCAGGATTATTCCCTGATTGCTGCCCATCGCTTTGCTGCTACCAAGATTACCGTTGAAGATAGATACGTTACCATGTATAAATCCGGCGATCTCAACGAGCCATCTCTTAAAGTTCATCTCTGGCTGGAAAACAGATTTCGATTTGATCTCGGGAACTACATCCTGGAAGTAGTGCATACACCCGGGCATACTTCCGGTTCAATTTGCATTTATGAATTTACCCGAAAGATCCTTTTTACAGGGGATACTCTATTTGCCGGTGGCACACTTTCCTATATTGGCGAGTCTGGAAGTGTTGGCGATTATATCAATTCAATCAATCTGTTGGAGACAAGAAAAATAAACGAGCTCTATCCAGGACACGGGAGGATTTCAAACACCCCGGAAGAGGATATGCAAAAGGCCATTCTGAATGCCAGGGCGCTTTTGAGGGACGAAGAGGGCGTAGAGATTACCGATTTCAGGGAGGTTCCTTAGATTTTACCGGACATTTGCTACCGCCAGGCTGATCAACTTGTGTATGACTATCACACATCTCATGTCAAATACTGTACCCACGGTCAGCAATTCCCGCTGCAAAACGATTTAACCTATTCAAATTATTACAAATTACCAAAAATAGTTTACGACGAAAACTTTAACAGCTTGATATTACAACAAAAAATTTACTTACGAAAAACTAACAATATCAATATGTTAGACTTTCGTTTCGTGAACTTATTTAAACAAAATACAGTAATTTCAACAGGTTAAGCTGTTTTGCAGCGGGAATTGCTGACCCACGGTTGAGTTGACATCCACCTTCCCCCTTTTCTTAAATTTCTCCGTTTAAAACTTTTCGAAACACTTTTATTCTCGATGCCTGTCTTTTTCAATTCAGGTTTAACCAAAATCTAACACAATTGTCATTTTGTTCTAACAGATAGATATAAGAATAGCCGATAACTCAAGATTAAATTCTATCCGAGAATGGGTGGAAAAAAATTAAATTTAACAGGAGGAAACAGATGAAAAGATTACACTTAAGTCTATTACTTTGTTTGAGTTTTGTGCTTTTGACCGGATTCCAGGCCAGGGGAAGTGACCTGGCGGACATCCTGGAGCAAAAAGGAATTATTACCGAGGAAGAAGCAAGAGAAGCAAGAGAAGATAAGGCGAAAGAAAAAACTTTTAAACTTTTAGAAAAAATAGAAAAAATTGATTTCAAGGGGGACCTGAGGCTGCGCCATGATACTCAATGGAGGGATGAGGGGGATGACAAATATGACCGCAATCGTGAGCGGCTTCGTCTTCGTTTTGGTTTTGACACGAAAATAACAGATACCACAAAGGTTGGGGTCAGGCTGGTTTCAGGATCAGGCTATCAGAATACCACAAACCAGAGTTTTGACGAACATGCTCGAGGCAAGCAGATCTTTATCGACAGGGCATACGCGTCCTGGCAACCTGCTGATTTTTTTAAGATCACAGGCGGGAAACATAAGAACCCCCTGTTTACTACCCCACTGGTCTGGGATCCTGATGTCAATCCTGAAGGAGTTTCAGAAAGCCTCAATTTTAACATTACAGACAGTATCAGCATCTTTTCCAATCTGGGTCAGTGGTTTATTGAGGAATTAAAGATAAAGGACAGCGATAGAGATCCGACCATGCTTGTGTTTCAATTAGGCACTCAGATCAAACCATCCAAAAAGATAAAATTTGAGTTAGCAGGCACTTATTACGATTTTAAGAATCTGGATGAACTTGAATGGGACAAAGACGGCGCACTGGATGAAACAGACACATTTTTAGGATACAACAACAAGTACGGTCAGCAGATGATTTTCGACAATGACAAGAAACTTCTCAATGAATTCCAATGCTGGGAACTGGCGGCAAAACTTAACATAAAAGATGTCCTGCCTGTGCCATTTTCCATATTCGGGAACTACATTGTAAATAAAGGCGCTGATATTGATGAACTTATGGAAAAAGGGGTTGATCCCGATCCAGGTGGAGATAGTAGCGACCCTGCAGATCTCGCGGTATATGAGGGTGATGATCGTGACACTGGCTGGCTTGTAGGTTTATCTGTTGGGAACAAAAAGAAAAAAGGGGATTGGTACGCAAAATATCATTACCAGGTATTGGAAGATTATGCATTTCCGGCTGTGTTCGTTGATTCCGACTTCCACGGAGGAGGAACTAATAACAAGGGACATTATGTTCATGGCAGGTATTTTCTTGCCGATAATATTCAGGCCAGAGCCACTGGTTTTTTTACCGAACGTGACGATGAGCGCAAGGATGAGAAAAAGGACGAGGATCGCGTGCAGTTGGATATAGTCATTAACTTTTAGGGCTAACGGAAATCTTATTATATTCTAACAATAAACTAACAATTAAGCTTTAAGGTAACCATATTAAAAAGGGAGGAAAAATATGAAAAAGATAAACTCTATTGTCGTAATGGCGATTGCCTGCTTGTTTTTTATTACGACAAATTCTGCACAGGCGGGAAATCTTGTAATTAAGGGTTCAACCACGGTTTTGCCGATTGCACAGAAAACAGTGGAAGCTTACATGAAAGAGAACCCTGATATAAAAATATCTCTTTCCGGCGGCGGGTCAAGCAATGGAATCAAAGCGCTTATTGATGGAAGCACGGATATTGCAACCGCGTCACGATTTATCAAGGATAAAGAGGTAAAGTTGGCTGTTGAGAAGAAAGTATTTCCCGTTGCTTTTGCCATAGCCTATGACAGCATCATTCCTGTCGTACATCCCAGCAATAATATTAACAACCTTACACTTGATCAGCTTAAAGCCATATATACCGGCGAGATAAAAAACTGGAAAGAATTGGGGGGACCTGATTTGCAGATCGTTATGAACTCACGCGATACTTCTTCCGGTACTTTTGAGACATGGGAAAAGAAAGTAATGAAAAAAGAAAGAATTACTCCCAAGGCTCAGGTCATGGCTTCTAATGGAGCAATAGTTCAGGCTGTTTCGAATAATAAATATGCTATCGGATACATTGGAATTGGTTATTTATCCCCAGGCGTAAAGGCTCTTAAAGTAAATGGAATTAAAGGAACAGAAGAGACAACTTTGAACGGGTCATTTCCAATAAGCAGACCTCTCTTCATGTTTACAAATGGCTGGCCAAAAGGCGAAACGCTTGACTTTATTAATTATGTTATTAACCCCAAAAAGGGGCAGAATCATGTGGCCGATAGTGGATATGTGCGTTTATATTAACAATAAGGGCTCGGTTCACGGTTAGAGAGCGATCAAAATGCCTCATTCCCGTGCTCCAATGTGGGAACCCAGACGGTATATATTTTCACGCTGGAGCATGGGAACTATAAAAACAGGTTTTTGGTTATTATTATGGCAAATACTCGTCAGATTACAGAGCGGACTATGCACACACTCTTTTTTGTTGTAGCATCAGCTTCAATAGTGATGCTTTTCATGATTATGATATTTCTTTTCATGGAAGGAATTCCAATTTTTGATGAAGTTTCTGTTAAAGATTTTATTTTCGGAAAATACTGGTACCCCACATCAGAACCCCCTGATTTTGGAATTCTGTCACTTATTGTAGCATCATTGTCAGTTACTTTGTTATCTGCCTTAATATCAATTCCACTCGGGATACTCACGGCAATCTATATCGCAGAGGTAACATCAAAAAAAGTCAGCGAAATTATCAAGCCTGTTGTTGAGCTTTTAGCGGCGCTTCCTTCCGTTGTTATTGGTTTTTTCGGGATGGTTCTTGTTGCGCCTTTTTTACAGAATGTTTTTAATATCCCAACCGGATTGAACCTTTTCAACGCGTCATTAATGCTGGCTTTTATGTCTATCCCTACTATTTGCAGTCTTTCTGAGGATGCAATTCACAGTGTTCCGAATTCTCTTAGAGAAGCCTCTTTGGCATTGGGCGCAACACATTTGGAGACTATTTTAAAGGTTGTTCTTCCTGCCTCTCTTTCAGGTATCAGCACTGCTGTAATTCTTGGAATGTCCAGGGCAATTGGTGAGACTATGGTTGTGCTTATGGTAGCAGGAGGGGCTGCTTTTATACCGGAATCTATATTTGATCCGGTAAGGCCGATGCCGGCCAGTATTGCCTCAGAGATGGCTGAAGCCCCATTCCGCGGCGATCATTATTATGCTCTTTTCGCAACAGGGATAGTACTTTTTATCTTCACGCTTCTTTTCAATATTGTAGCAGATCATATTGCTTATAAATATAAACAGGTAGGTGAGGCAACGCTTTAAAAAAATGGTAACAATTTTACCTTTTGAAAAAGAATCTGACAGGATAAACAAGATTTGTAAGCTAGCGGAACATTGAAATTAGAAATTAGAAATTTGGCCCTCATGCTTTTGTACCGTTCTTCCCAATTTCCAGTTTCAAGTTTCAAGCCGTGAACGGCTACAATAATTTAAATCCTGAATATCCTGTAAATTCTGTCAAAAAATAATATTTAAAAGCGCTAACGTGTTACAAAAAAAATGTAAGGGCTGGAAATAAAATGTCTGTCTCAAAGTCTTCTCTGCAACGCCGTAGAAATCTTTTGCAGAAAATTGTGTTCAATGTTTTTCGTCTTGCAGCTTTAATTAACGGGCTTGCGCTTTTCATTATTGTATATTTTATGGTTGCTAATGGATGGAGAGCCATAAACTGGACATTTTTGACGCAACCACCAATGGATTCAATGACAAAGGGCGGCATCCTTCCATGTATTGTGGGAACTTTGTGTCTTAGTATAGGAGCCATTTTAATCGCTATGCCCATTGGGGTAGCATCTGCGATATACCTGAATGAGTATGCAAGACCAGGCCTGCTAATAAGGGTGATCCGGCTAGGAATAAATAATCTGGCGGGTATTCCATCTATTGTATTTGGCCTTTTTGGCCTGGCTTTTTTTGTTGTCTGGCTAAAAATGGGGGTTAGCATAATTGCAGGGGCTCTTACTCTGGGGGCAATGACGGTGCCTGTTATGATAGGGTCAACCGAGGAAGCTTTAAGAGCTGTGCCTGATACATACAGAGAAGCTTCGCTTGGACTTGGTGCTACTAAATGGCAGACAATTTATCGTGTTGTATTGCCAACGGCTTTGCCGGGAATACTTACAGGAACAATCCTGGGGATAAGCAGGGCCGCAGGAGAAACAGCTCCTATTATGTTTACTGCCGCTGTGTTCTTTACACCCAGTTTGCCTGTATCTATATTTGATGAAGTAATGGCATTGCCATACCATATTTATGTTCTTGCTACAGCCGGGACAGAGATCGAAGCAACTCGTCATCTGCAATACGGTACATCACTGGTGCTGATATTTCTTGTTCTGGGCATGAATCTTATAGCAATAATTTATCGTTCCCGTCTCAGAAAGCGTATGCAGTAATAAGAGTGTCAAGACTTTTGGACTAATATAAACAAGCCACCCCTTTTGGGGAAAGTGTTACGTATAAGGAAGTTCTGTGGATAAACCTGTAAAAATAGAAGTAAAAAATCTGAATTTTTATTATGGTGCGTTTCAAGCGCTGCATAATAATTCTCTTGATTTTCATATAAATGAAGTGTCTGCTCTTATTGGGCCGTCAGGCTGTGGTAAAAGTACTTTTTTGCGCTGTTTGAACCGGATGAACGATTTGATTCCCATAAGCAGAGTGGAAGGTAATATTTTATTAGACGGCCTTGATATTTATGATCCTTCGGTAGATGTGGTAATGCTTAGAAGCCGGGTCGGTATGGTATTTCAAAAACCAAATCCCTTTCCTAAAACAATTTTTGAGAATGTGGCTTATGGTTTAAGAGTAAATGGCATTAAAGATAAGGGCATTATTGAAAACAGAGTGGAAGAGAGTCTTAAGCTAGCGGCTATCTGGGATGAGGTTAAAGATAGAATGCATGAGTCTGCCCTTGGGCTTTCAGGAGGACAGCAGCAGCGACTATGCATAGCCAGGGCACTGGCTGTGGAACCCGAAATATTGCTAATGGATGAACCTTGCTCGGCTCTTGATCCCATTGCTACCCAAAAAATAGAAGAATTAATTTATCAATTGAAGAAATCATTTACCATTATAATTGTAACTCATAACATGCAGCAGGCAGCCAGGGTTTCAGATATAACAGCCTTTTTCTATCTGGGAGAACTTATTGAAACAGGTGAAACCAATGCCATTTTTACAAGGCCGAAACTTAAGCAAACAGAAGATTACATCACCGGAAGGTTCGGATAGAGACCTTTGAAAAATGTTCAATTTTGCTCAAGTTCAAGGAAGGCGAAGATTTTAACCGGAGGAATATATCGAATATTTTGAGGATTAAAATCTGAGCCTGACGCCGAAATTGTGCAAAAGGGGGCGTTTTGCAAAGGTCTCGGATAACAAATGGGGAAATTATCATGACCATACATTTTCAAAGAGAACTGGAAAAAATAAAAAAAAGAATTCTTTCTCTCGGCGCTATGGTGGAGGAACGTGTTCGTATGGTAATAAAGGCTTTAGAGACAAGAGATGGTGATGCTGCAAAAAAAATTATAATGTCAGACTATGAGATCGATGAGATGGAAGTAGAAATAGAAGAAGAATGCCTGAAAATTCTGGCCTTGCATCAGCCCGTTGCTATTGATCTGAGATTTCTTACCGCGGTAATTAAGATAAATAATGATCTGGAAAGAATTGCTGATGAAGCGGTGAACATCGCAGAACGGGTACAGGTTATTGCCAAACGGCAAAGGCTTGATGTCCCCTTCAATCATTCTTTGATGGCGGAAAAAAGCGAATTCATGCTCAAGAAGAGCCTGGACGCCTTTGTGAACATGGACGCGGACATCGCTTTGCGTGTTTGCACCTTAGACGATGAGGTGGATAATATGATGAATGAAGCCTATGACGTGGTCAAACATGCTATTGGCGAGCACCCCGATCGTGTGAGTTATCTGATTAACCTGCTTTTGGTTTCCCGCCACCTTGAGCGGATAGCAGACCATGCCACAAATATCGCAGAAGAAGTAATCTACCTTGTAGAAGGAGAGATTGTCCGGCACGGGAACTATTTATAAAGTACAGCCCGTTCGATACAGTTTTCGATTTCCTGGGAATAAAAGGATTGCTTTGTCGTTCCTTCCTCACTCCTCGCAATGACCACTCGGAACAAGGGGTTTTCGGTCAGCCACGAATTAACACTTTAAACTCTGATAGTTTCCTGTTATATAAAGATATTGGTAACCGTTCACGGCTTCGGCTTGAAACTTGAAATTGGAAATTGGGAAGAACAGTACTAAAGCATGAAGGCCAAATTTCCAATTTCTATTTTATAACGACTCAGGTGGATAGGCTGAAGGCTGAAGTATATCCACCTGATACAAAGTCGTCATATTTAATATTTGAAATTACCTTATCAAATATGAAATCAGCAAATGATATCCCGGAAGAACTGGCAGAAGAAGCAAAGAATAAGCTGGATTCTTTTATAGCTGCAGCGGAGAATGCAAAGGTCGAAATCAGGCATTATCCTGAAATATTTGCTGTTATGAAAAAGGTTTTTGCTTTCAGTGATTTTGTTGCCAGAAGCTGCATACGTAATCCACAGATACCGGCTGATCTTATTATAAGCGGCGATATTAAAAGACGGTACGCAAAGGGTGAATATGATAATAAGCTTAAAATCTTTCTTTCTGAGGCAAAAGAAAATAATAATATTTCCAGTACGCTACGTCGTTTCAGAATTCGCGAGAAAGTAAGAATTGCCTGGAGGGATCTTGCCGGCTGGGCAGATCTTTTGGAAACCATGGCTGATCTTTCAAATTTTGCAGATGCATGTCTCGAAGAGGCTCTTTCAATTCTTTATAAATCTCTCTGTTCTGAATATGGCAATCCTACAGGAGCTGATGGCTCTCAAGAATATCTTGTGGTTTTTGGTATGGGTAAACTTGGAGCAAGTGAGCTTAATTTTTCTTCTGATATTGATTTGATTTTTGCATATACTGAAGCCGGGAGAACAAAAGGTAAATCAAAGTCCATCAGCAATGAAGAATTCTTTGTGCTCCTTTGCAGACGTCTTGTAAATGTGATTGGCACAACCACTCCGGATGGACTTGTTTTTCGTGTTGATATGCGGCTTCGGCCTTTTGGCGAAAGCGGGCCTTTGGTTATGAGTTTTGACAACATGGAAGATTATTACCAGAGACAGGGTAGGGAATGGGAACGTTATGCCTGGATCAAGGCAAGGGTGTTGGCCGGTAACAAAGAAGCAGGTAGAAGACTTTTGGACAGACTTAAGCCCTTTGTTTTTCGTAGATACCTTGATTTTGGAGTTTATGAATCTTTAAGGGATATGAAGCACAAAATATCTCTTGAAGTACGTCATAAGGGAATGGATGGGGATGTTAAGGTTGGTGCCGGAGGTATAAGAGAGATAGAATTTTTCGGACAGATATTTCAGCTTATACGTGGGGGAGTAGTGCCTGTTCTTCAGGAGCGTAGTATTCTGAATGTGTTAAAAATTCTTGCGAATAGAAAGTACATTCCACAGGATGTTTGCAATGATCTTACAGAGGCATATGAGTTTTTACGAAATACAGAGCACCGGCTTCAGGAATTTTCTGATCAGCAGACCCATAAAATTCCGTCGGATCTTGTTGGTAAAGCACGTCTTGCCGCATCAATGGGTTTTGATAAATGGGAGTTTTTTGCTTTAGAGCTTAAACGGCACATAGGAAGTGTTCACTATCATTTTAATAAATTGCTTGCCACTGAAGATTTTGAGACAAAAGGCGAAAAAATTGATAGTGAATTGAAAAATGTATGGCTTGATCTGATAGAAAATGACCATAGCAATAAAGTGCTTTTTAATGCTGGATTTGACGGGCCGGATGAAGCATTGCGTTTGTTGGAACATCTTCGTAATGATCCGGGAACACGGTTACTGAGTAATGAAGGGCGAAAATGGCTCGATAAGCTTATCCCGCTTGTGTTGAAGGAAGTCGGAAAATCCGAACAACCATATCTTGTTTTAAACCGTATAATCGATTTGATCAAAGTAATAGAAAGGCGAACCTGTTACATAGCTCTTCTTTTGGAGAATCCTGATGCTCTTGTTCATCTGGTTAGACTTTCAAATGCAAGTCCATGGATAGTTTCTTTGCTGGCGCTCCACCCTGTACTTCTGGATGAATTGCTTGATGCCCGCACCCTATATATACCACCTGAAAAATCTGATATTGTAAATGAGATAAGAAAAAAACTGCACCATATACCTGCCCAGGATCTTGAATATCAAATTGAAGAATTGTGTATTTTCAAACAGATCAATATATTGCGTGTCGCGGCTGCGGATGTTACAAATGCCCTTCCTCTTATGAAAGTAAGTGATCATCTTACCGATATTGCCGAGACAATAATTAATGAGGTTCTTGAACTTTCCTGGAATCATTTAATTAAAAAATATGGAAAGCCTACCTGCCTTTTTGACGGAAAAATAAGCGAAAGGGGTTTTGTTGTTATAGCCTATGGCAAGCTGGGTGGTATTGAACTCGGTTATGGCGGCGATCTTGATCTGGTTTTTCTTCATGCAGGGACTAATGGACAAACAAAAGGCGGAATACGTCCAATAGATAACGCTCAATTTTTTGCCCGCCTGGGGCAAAGAATCATTCATATTCTAACCGCGCATACTTCTGCAGGAAGCATGTATGAAACAGATATGAGGTTGCGCCCAAGCGGAAGCTCCGGTCCTCTGGTTTGTCACATCGAAGCATTTAAAGAATATCAGGTTGAAAAAGCCTGGACGTGGGAACATCAGGCCCTCGTTAAGGCAAGAGCTGTAAGCGGAGATATTAATCTGGCGAGGTATTTTGAACAGATACGCAAGGATGTGCTTACTCTTTCACGCAGCAAAACCAAGCTTCAACAGGAAGTCAGGGAAATGCGGGAACGTATGCGCAAGGAGCTTTTAAGCCCGGAGCCAGGGTCTTTTGATCTAAAGCAGGACCAGGGAGGTATGGTTGATATTGAGTTTATAGTTCAGTATCTTGTACTTTTGAAATCCAGCGAATATAATGAACTTGCCGGATGGACAGATATTGTGCGCCTTTTGGAAACATTGATTGAGACAAAGATAGTGGACGATTCTACGGCACGTTTTCTTAAGGAGGCCTATCTGGAATATAGAGCATCCGCTCACAGGCTCAGTCTTCAGGAAAAACTAGCTAAAGTATCTGATAATGAATTTATTGATCTGCGTGAGAACGTAAAGAAAATCTGGAAAACCATAATTGAGAATGACAATTGAGGACCAAAGCAATTTAAAGTGTCCCGCCTTGTGTCTGTGGCTAATCAGAAAGAATTGCAAGGGCGTTTTCTGGAAGGATTTGACAATTACATCGTTTAACATTACTTAATGCCTGAACGAAGACCTCGTTAAGGCACGGTTTTGAGTTAAAAAAAGAAAGTAATTTCAATGAGTTGGAAATTTCTAAACGAAATTTAAAAAACATATTTCGGAGTTTTCGTTCAGGCACTACTTAGAGGCATAATGAATACTATTAACGAACAACTTGTTGCAGAAAAGAAAAATAGCAGATGGGCGATTCGACCATTGGTATCTGAAGAGGTTTATACGAATCGTGAGGAACATTTGGAATATCTTTATAATGCAGCTCTTGAGGCTATAGGTCGCAGGACAATGTCCACTGTATTATTAGGCCAACGCCGGATGGGCAAGACCGAGATATTCAAGCGGGTGGTAAATACCCTTTTTTTCGGACAGGATAACTACGAAAAAGGAAATTCCTCTGTAGTGCCTGTATACTACAGTTTTAGAGATACTGTCATAGATCGGTGGATGTTTGCTACCGAATATGTGGAGAATTTTCTGCGCTGGTATACAGCCTTTCGGCTTCATGATCCTTTTATTCTTTCCGCTCATAACGTAAAATATCAGGATTTGGCGGAGATTATCAGAACACGTCTTGAAATAACACCGGGAATACAAGGCGCCTTGAACATATTTGAAGAACTTCATGATAAGACTGTTATCATCCCGGAAAAGGATGCCCTATGGCTGCCCCGTCGTGTTTCAGACGTAGATGAAACAACCATTGTCATGTTCCTGGACGAATTTCAGAATACCCGTCTTCCACAATACGAGTTTGATATCGTCGGTTACATGCAGGAAGCGGTAGAGTCTCCCACCTGTCCTCATTTTGTCACAGGCTCTGCCATGAGTATCCTGGCAAGGGAGATACTTGGTCGGGGATCTCTTTTCGGGAGATTTGACAGTCATCCCATAGAGCCGATGACCAATTATTGGGGCGCACAGTTGGCTCTCAAAGCCGCACTCTATCACAAGACTGATATGCTGGATGAGATGGCTCCTGTGGTGTCGGATCGCTGTGGTGGCAACCCTTTCTATATAACAGCCGTTGTTCGCCAGGCCGCAAAGCAGGGAAAGCCGATTGTAAGCGAAGAAACATTAAACGAAATTCTTGCAGTAGACCTTTCTTCCGGTTTTATATGGGCTGAACTGAATGATCAGGTAACAAAGTGGATAGAACGGATCAATCAATACGGCATCACCAAGTGGGTTTTATATCTATCTGCCCTGGAAGAAGGAGACCGTCTTGATCTTGATAGAATTCAGAAAGAACTTGCCGAGCGTGAAGGAAAAGTTGTGCCGATTGAGACCATCAGGGATGTATTGATAAAACTCTCCAGAGGTGATCTTCTCCAGTACATGGAACTTGGCGGATGGTTCAGGAAGATAGATGATCCGATCCTGCTTGAATTTTTGAAGGTGTGGGGCAGGATTGAGGTAGAGGGGCAGGATAGAGCCGGAGTCCAAAACGATTTAAGAACTCAGTATCAGACCATAAAGCGTCGTATTTATGACCATAAGGGTTATCTTGCAGAAGTGTATATAGCTCAGATCTTATGGAGTGGGCAGAACAAAACCCTGCCAGGCAAACTTTTTCACAGCAAAGAGGATATTACTTTGCCGTGGCATTTCAGTTATGTAAAGCTGCGAAGCAGGCTTGGTGGTGGCAAAGGCATGGAAATAGATGTGGAAGGTGGCGCAGGCAAAGAACGCTGGATATGTGAGAGCAAGTGGTGGATAGGTCGAAAGGTGGGCCGGGTCGAGGTAGAATCTTTGATGCGGAAGGGAAACGCTGTAAAAGAGGAAGTGGGTGAAGGACTTCAGATTTTGAGATTATGGTTCTTTGCTCACGACGGTTTTACTGAGGATGCAGAAGCATTGATGCTAAAAAATGGTGTGCTCTGGTCGGTAAGAGAAGATTTGAATGGGTTGCTGGAGTGTTTGGGATTGAGAGAGTTGCCGGAGTTGGTGGATGAGAAGGAATTTGAAGTAAGCGGGTGTTGAATTTTTGGCGGATGTAAAATTTTGTCGCATCAATCAAGTTTGGCGAATTCTTTTAACAATTCATCGTAGATCAATTTGGGATTTTGATCACAAGTGCGTAGGTTGGGTTGAGGTACGAAACCCAACAAATATGACTGCTTAGAGGCATAATGAATAATATTAACGAACAGCTTTTCGCAAAAAAGAAAAACAGCAGATGGGCGATCCGTCCGTTGGTTCCTGAAGAAGTTTACACAAACCGCGAGGAACATCTGGAATATCTTTACAACGCAGCAATTGATGCTATAGTCCGCAGGACTACGTCCACCGTGCTTCTCGGCCAGCGCCGCATGGGAAAGACCGAGATATTCAAGCGGGTTGTGAACCGTCTCTTTTTTGAGCAGGATCATCTGGATCCAAATGCGGTTGTGCCTGTCTATTACAGTTTTAAAGATGAGCCTCTTGACCGGTGGGAATTTGCTATAGGATATACGGAAAATTTTCTTCGCTGGTATGCGGCGTTTCGATTAAGAGATCCTTCTATTCTCTCTCCTGACTCAGTAAGCAGGGATGGTCTTTCGGAATTGATCAAATCTCGTCTCAAAGTACCTGAAGGGCTCGCAGGCGCTCTCAATTTCATGCGGTTTCTTCAGGAAAAGGACGTCACCACACCTGAAGATAAGGCTGTTACACTGCCCCGGCGGGTTTCTGACTGGGATGAAAGTACGATCGTGATGTTCTTGGACGAATTCCAGAATACCCGTCTTCCCCAATACAACTTTAGCATCGTCGGTTATATGCAGGAAGCGGTTGAGTCTCCCACATGTCCGCATTTTGTCACTGATTCAGCCATGAGTATTCTGGCAAGGGAAATACTTGGCAGGGGATCGCTTTTTGGGCGATTCCGCAGCCATCCGATTGAGCCTATGACGAACTATTGGGGGGCGCGGTTAGCATTCAATGCTTCCCGCTATCATAAAGCTCACATAGATGAAAAAATGCTGCCCGTAGTAGCGGATCGCTGCGGAGGAAATCCATTTTATATTACAGCAGTGATTCAGCAGGCGGCAGAGCAGGGAAAGCCGATTGTAAGCGAAGAAACATTAAACGAAATTCTCGCAGTAGACCTTTCTTCCGGTTTTATTTGGGCTGAACTGAATGATCAGGTAACAAAGTGGATAGAAAGAATCAATGAATATGGAATTACCAAGTGGGTTTTATATCTTTCTGCCATAGAAGAAGGAGACCGTCTTGATCTTGATAGAATTCAGAAAGAACTTGCCGAGCGTGAAGGAAAAGTTGTGCCGATTGAGACCATCAGGGATGTATTGATAAAACTCTCCAGAGGTGATCTTCTCCAGTACATGGAACTTGGCGGATGGTTCAGGAAGATAGATGATCCGATCCTGCTTGAATTTTTGAAGGTGTGGGGCAGGATTGAGGTAGAGGGGCAGGATAGAGCCGGAGTCCAAAACGATTTAAGAACTCAGTATCAGACCATAAAGCGTCGTATTTATGACCATAAGGGTTATCTTGCAGAAGTGTATATAGCTCAGATCTTATGGAGTGGGCAGAACAAAACCCTGCCAGGCAAACTTTTTCACAGCAAAGAGGATATTACTTTGCCGTGGCATTTCAGTTATGTAAAGCTGCGAAGCAGGCTTGGTGGTGGCAAAGGCATGGAAATAGATGTGGAAGGTGGCGCAGGCAAAGAACGCTGGATATGTGAGAGCAAGTGGTGGATAGGTCGAAAGGTGGGCCGGGTCGAGGTAGAATCTTTGATGCGGAAGGGAAACGCTGTAAAAGAGGAAGTGGGTGAAGGACTTCAGATTTTGAGATTATGGTTCTTTGCTCACGACGGTTTTACTGAGGA
>Ga0255426_10133_pt1 | contig 15091 bp, 15 predicted proteins | sample ANMaggSeSYBR02J9_FD_182666 | JGI IMG/M metagenome (GOLD analysis project Ga0255426, IMG submission 182666) | Sediment cell enrichment communities from methane seep in Santa Monica Basin, California, United Staets - ANME aggregate JGI... | ecosystem: Environmental > Aquatic > Marine > Cold seeps >...
GGGTGATGTGTTTACGGAAGATGTAATAGATATGTGGATAGAATACAAGACAGAGAACGAGGTAAATCCGGTAAAACTTCGCCCTCATCCACATGAGTTCTTCCTTTACTATGATATTTAAATAGCATTTTAGGCTGAAGTCTGAAGGCTGAAGCTTCCTGACAGCCTTCGACTTCAGCCTATTTACCTTATATGCCCTAAAAGCCTTCCGACTTCCAGTCATAATGTGAATAATTTTTATCGTGCAAAATTGCCCTATTTTTCTTTTTCGCAAGCAATAATGCACGAAAACAAATCGGGCTTTTAGGCCCGCTATATCAAAGTTCGGTCCAAGAATCTATAGAATAAAAATTGACAAAATTTATCTAAGGTGGTATATAAGTAGTATGAAAATCAAGACATCTATAACAATATCAAACGAGGTGCTTAAGGCTATTGATCTGTACATTGGTGTGTACAGAAGCAGATCGGAATTCATTGAAACAGCAACACGTAAATTTCTTGCCCAGCTGGCACGCAAAAAGGCTGAGCGGAGGGATCTTGAGCTCATAAACAAACATTCGGATTCTCTCAACGCTGAAGCAGAGGATGTGCTTACTTATCAGGTCCCACTATGAGACGGGGTGAGTTGTATAGAGTCAGGCGACCCTCGTCGCGTGATCCTAAAAAATTCCGAGTATTTGTTATTGTCAGTCGCCAGATCGTAATTGATTCCCGATTCTCGACAGTTATTTGTGTTCCCGTTTACACTACTTACAATGGCCTTTCAACCCAAGTTGCAGTCGGAATTGATGAAGGTCTGAAACATGACAGCAGCATTCACTGCGATGAACTCATCAGCCTGACGAAGTACGTATTGACAGATTACGTCGGTAAACTCTCTTCTGAAAAGCTACATCTTCTTGAAAGATCTCTAAAAATTGCCCTGCAACTGAATGATGAATAGGAAGACCGAGGCGTTTAACTCAGACGGCTAAAACCGAGATTGCGGGACGGGACGTTCCATGGCCACGTCATTTAAGCTAATAACCTCCTGAATTCACAAGAATTGCTTGCTCATTCAATTTTCAATAAATTCGAAGCTCGAAGCTCGAAATCCGAAACAAATACGAATGACCAAAATTCAAAATTTCAAACATGGTGGAGTGCCATAGATATTGCATAAGTGCCTGATATGTTTTGGTCATTTGATATTCGAAATTAGATATTGTTTCGACCATTTTTATAAGATCGGGCAATATTCGTATTTCGGATTTTGAGTTCCCCACAAACTCTAAATATTAGCACTTTAGCACTGACTTTGACGTTTCCCTGGGTGACACACCTTTTCACTGGTATAAAACCCAAACATGTGATATAGATTTTCAAATTAGGAAGGGCTTTCACAACTCCCGGGAATCTCGAAGTGTGTGAGGCTTCCGGATGACCTCCACATTTGCAGGGCAGGCGGATGGTGTGTCGTTGAAAAAGGTAACATGTCTAATATACTCGTGATAGAAGAGGGTCGAAAGTGGTTGAATCATGTTGAGAAGGCGCTTGTGCCCCCTCACGATCTCGATTGTTGGTCCGATGGAAAAGATATCGGAACAGTTTTAAAGCAAAAAGAATATGCAATCATTCTATTGAGTCTCCAGTTGGAGAAATTAGACAGCTTTGGCATGTTGAAACGTGTCAAGTTGTTGAGTCCCCATACACCTGTTATAGCCACAAGTGAAATTGATGAACCAAGTTTGATCGTCAAGGCAGTTAAAGAGGGCTGTTTTGATTTTATTACAAAGCCTTTTTCAAAGGAAAAGATACAGTTGTCCATTCAACTGGCACTGGAAAACAGACATCTGAGAAATGAAATTGACTACTTAAGACGCGAGCAAGACGTGGTTTACGAATTTGACAGAATTATCGCTCGTAGTCCTTCAATGAAGCAAACCATTGTCACCCTCAAGAAGTTTTCCGGAACAGACTCAACAATTTTGGTTACTGGAGAAACCGGAACAGGTAAAAGCTTTTTGTCCGGGGCTATTCATTTTAACAGCGCCAGACAAAACAAGCCTTTTATTAAAATCAATTGCGCCAATATTCCGGAGTCCCTTTTGGAAAGCGAACTGTTTGGCCATGAAAGAGGGGCTTTCACCGGTGCGAATAAGACACGCATAGGAAGATTGGAGCAAGGAAAAGGGGGAAGCGTACTTCTTGATGAGATTGGTGAAATGAGTCTGGGTCTGCAAGTCAGGATGTTAGGGGTGCTGGAGGAAAAATCATTTGAACGTGTCGGTGGAAACAGCACCATCCATTCAGACGTCAGGATCATTGCAGCTACAAACAAGAGTCCGGAAATAGAAGTAGCCAAAGGTGCATTTCGAGAGGATCTGTATTATCGTCTTAATATCTTAAGGATACATTTGCCGCCTCTGAGAGAACGAAAAGAATGCATCAAGCATTTGGCTTATTATTTTCTGGACAAAGCCTGTCGTAATTTGAAAAAAAAAATTGAGGATTTTTCCCCCGAGGCGTTGGAAGTCTTTAAATCTTATTCTTGGCCAGGGAATATCCGACAGCTCGCCAACACCATTGAAAGAGCTGTTATTCTCGAGGAGTCACATCGGATTCAGGCAGAAAATATCATCCTGTCAGAGCCGATCAAGAGGGAGTCAAAAGAGGAAGCCATCACTCATGCTCCTGTTCACTCGCTTGCAGGCCAGGAAAGGGATGTCATTTTGAGCGCATTAGAGGAGAGCCTTTGGGTGCAAAAGAAAGCAGCCGGGTTGCTGGGTATTAGCCCCCGGGCACTTAATTATAAGGTTAAAAAACTTGGCATTACGCACCCTCACTGGAGAAAAAACACATGATTCCTTTGCTCGATACTGTGCCATCTCTACACGGTGCCATAAGAGTTACTTTAACCCCTTTGAGGTGTACGAATTGCTCATTGAAGTCGCATTGGCCTTCGGGTCCAAAATAGTCTTGAACGATTCCCCAAACAAAATGCATCAAAGTGGTCTTAAATTCCGTGAGCATGGAATCATATGAAGCCCAGTACTCAATGTCACTTTGCACTTCAATTTCAAGGTGTGGTACCTGCCTTTCTGCACTGGAAATCTTCCGGAAGGTTACGTCAACGGTACCAAAAGGTGTCAAGAAACGTTTTTCCGTTGTTCCCTCCTTGTTCACTTTTGTGGACAAGACCACAAACGGTATGTTTAAATGAATATTGTGCATCAAGTGCCTCTCTTTTTGTTGGAGTACATTTTGTTCGACAGTTCCAAATTATCAAATTATATACGCAACTTTTATTCCAGAAAAGGGATTCTTGCAATTTAAAATAAATCAATTATGGAGGATGCATGGACTATAAGAAGACACTCAACCTTCCGGTTACAAAATTTCCCATGAAAGCTAATCTGGCGAGGCGCGAGCCTGACCAGTTGGAATCATGGAAGGAGAGCTGTTTATATGATAAAATAAGAAATGCTTCCAATGGCCGAGAAATGTTTATCCTGCATGATGGCCCTCCTTATGCAAATGGTAATATTCATATTGGCACGGCTCTTAATAAAATTCTGAAAGATATTATTGTACGTTCACGTCAGATGTCCGGTTTTGATGCTGTTTACGTGCCGGGCTGGGACTGTCACGGGCTTCCTATTGAGCATAATGTTGACAAGGAGCTTGGATCTAAGAAAAAAGATATTTCTCAGACCGATTTCCGCAGATTATGCAGATCATATGCAGAAAAATATGTTGATATCCAGCGTGAAGAGTTCAAGCGTCTTGGTGTTATGGGGGAATGGGACAATCCTTATTTGACGATGAATTACAATTATGAATCCATAATTGCACGGGAATGCTGCAAGTTTGCTCTGGATAATAGTCTTTTCAGGAGCAAAAAACCTATACACTGGTGTTGCAGTTGCAAGACTGCTCTTGCGGAAGCGGAAATCGAACATCATGACGAGCCTTCACCCTCTATATTTGTTAAATTTCCTTTAATAGACGACCCTGGTATTACCGCGTTGAAAGATAAAAAGGTCAATTTGATTATATGGACTACAACGCCTTGGACTTTACCCGCAAACCTTGCGGTAGCTCTTCACCCTGATTTTGTTTATGCAGTTGTTGAAACAGGGGATGATGAGGTTTTTATTCTTGCAAAAGATCTTGTTGATGGTTGCATGAAAATTTTTGGAATTTCTGATTTTTCCATAATCGCAGAGATTGATGCTAAAAAGTTTGAGCATAAAAAATGCCGTCATCCTCTCTATAACAGGGAATCCCTTATTATCCTTGCTGAGCATGTTACGCTGGATGCAGGGACCGGATGTGTTCATACCGCTCCAGGGCACGGGCGTGAGGATTATGAAATCGGGCTCTTATATGATCTGGATCCTTATTCTCCGGTAAATGAAAAAGGCTGTTTTACTGATGATGTTGAGTTCTTTAAAGGCCAGTTTGTATTTAAAGCCAATAATGGTATTATTGATAAATTGAAGGAGACCGGGGCACTTGTTGCCCAGGAATCGATTTCGCATTCCTATCCGCACTGCTGGCGCTGCAAGCGGCCTGTTATATTTCGAGCAACTCCGCAGTGGTTTATATCTATGGACAAAACAGGCCTGAGAGAGAAAGCTCTTGATGAAATAGACAGGGTTGAATGGATTCCTGCCTGGGGTAGAGAAAGAATTCACGGAATGATTAAAAATCGACCGGACTGGTGTGTGTCCAGGCAGCGGGCATGGGGTGTGCCTATAACTTTATTTTATTGTGAAAAATGTGAGTCTGTATTCATAAATCATGAAACAGTAAATAAAATTTCAGAGCTTTTTGAAAAACATGGAGCAGATGTCTGGTTTGAAAAACAAGCCGAAGAATTTCTTTCGCAGGACGCTGTGTGTCAAAAATGCGGGCATAATAAATTTGTTAAAGAAACAGATATCCTGGATGTCTGGTTTGATTCAGGTGTGAGCCATGCAGCGGTTCTTGAACAGCGCTCGAATTTAAAATGGCCTGCTGATCTTTATCTCGAAGGAAGTGATCAGCACAGGGGCTGGTTTCACAGCTCACTTTTAACAGCCGTTGGTACAAGAGGCAGAGCTCCTTACAAGTCGGTATTAACTCATGGTTTTGTTGTTGATGCAAATGGAAGAAAGATGTCCAAATCCATAGGCAATGTTATTGCTCCAAAGAAAGTTATTGATAGATATGGAGCTGAGATTCTTCGTTTATGGGTTTCCGCATCTGATTACAGGGATGATATAAGGATTTCTGAAAATATCTTGCAACAGTTAAGCGATTCATACAGGAGGATCAGAAATACATGCAGATTTATGTTAGGTAATTTATATGATTATGATCCGAAGACAGACAGGGTGCCATATGATTCAATGCCTGATATTGACAAGTTTGCTTTGCACAAGCTGCAGGGACTCATTGAGAAAACTCTGAAAGCTTATGAAACTTTTGAGTTCCATGTTATATATCATACGCTTTACAATTATTGTACTCTCGATCTTTCCGCTTTTTATCTGGATATTCTTAAAGACAGGCTTTACACATCACGTCCGCAATCAATTGAACGAAGAAGTGCTCAGACCGTAATGTATATAATGCTGGATTCTGTTATCAGGATTATGGCTCCCATACTTTCTTTTACGGCAGAAGAGGTTTGGAAGTTTATGCCTGATATCAAAGAAAAAGAATCCAGCGTTCATCTTTCTTCTTTGCCAAAAGCAAATGAGAGCTGGAAAAATGAAAAACTGGCGCAAAAATGGGAAGCTATAATCAGGGTAAGAGGTGAAGTGACAAAAGCTCTTGAAGAGGCAAGAGCAAAAAAGAAAATAGGGCATTCTCTTGATGCAGTTGTTACAATCAGTGCAAATGAAGAACTGTATGAAGAACTGTATGCTTATGAAGAGGATTTGAGGACCATATTTATTATCTCAGGAGCTTCTCTTATTAAAGGAGAAAAATTAGATAAAGCTTATAAAAGCACGGATATCGAAGGACTTGATATACTCGTTGAACCGGCGAGTTCTGATAAATGTGAACGCTGCTGGATACACGATCCTTCCGTGGGTTTAAATTCCGAGCGTCCAACTATCTGCAGCCGCTGTGAAAAGGCATTATAGACTTTCAGATAATTAATTTCACTGTGTTATCAGTCGTCGACGTATAACTAATACGCCTTCCTCCTTCTGGCCTTGTGAAATTTAATTATCTAAAAGTCTATAGAAGAAGTGAGTAGTTACAAACTATGCAAAACAAATACTTAAAACTTGCCGTCATTGCCGGATCAGTAATTATTTTTGATCAGATTACAAAAGCCATTATCTTATACTCCCTGCCTTTGTATCATTCCATTTCAGTTATACCAGGATGCTTCAGCTTAACTCATATTCATAATCCGGGCGGAGCGTTCGGATTTATGGCCAATCAGAGTCCGGTTTTGCGCAGCATGATTTTTCTTTTTTTCTCAGCATTGGCTGTATGTTTAATCTTCTATTTCTACAAAAAAACACCAAAGGAATATTCATTGCTTGCAGCGGGTTTTGCGCTTATTTTCGGAGGCGCCATAGGCAATCTGATTGATAGAATACGTTTCGGCAAGGTTGTTGACTTCCTTGATTTCTATGTGGGCAGTCTTCACTGGCCGGCTTTTAATATTGCGGACAGTGCTATTTCTATAGGAATGGTTATTTTTGTATATCACTTTCTTTTTAAAAAACTTCCATATTAACGAAATATGCATCCTATTCTTTTGAAAATTGGTGGCATTACTCTTCATACTTACGGTTTTTTTGTTGCCATGGGATTTCTTGCCGGAATTTTGCTGGCAAGGAGTGAAGCAAAAAGGTTGGGCGTTGATCATGAGAAGATAATGGATCTTTGTTTTTACATCCTTATCGCAGCTATCCTAGGTTCGCGCCTGTTTTATGTTGTAATAAACCATGAGTTTTTTCTTTCAAACCCCCTGGATGTTTTTAAGATATGGAGTGGAGGACTGGTTTTTTATGGCGGTTTTATAGCGGCATTCTTTACAGCATTTATTTATTTAAGGATACACAAAATGTCTGTTTGGCTGACAGCAGATATAGCAGCGCCATCTCTGGCCATAGGTCATTTTTTAGGAAGGCTGGGCTGTTTTTCAGCAGGATGCTGTTTTGGCAGGGAATGCGATCTCCCATGGGCAGTGACTTTTACACATCCGGAAACTCTTGCACCTATTGGCATACCAATTCATCCAACTCAACTCTATTCTTCCATAAGCAATCTGATTATTTTCTTTTTTCTCTGGTGTTTCCGAAAACGTACCAAATTTCATGGTCAGTTATTCTGGTTATATGTTTTACTCTATGGAACTACACGTTCATTTATAGAGATATTTCGTGGTGATTTCAGAGGAGATCCTGTTTTTGGACTGTTATCGGTTTCCCAGACATTAGGAATATCGATGTCCGTTATAGCCGTTATTATGTTAATTCGTTTAACCACTAAGAAACAATTGATAATTGATGATTGACAATTGACAATTTGTGGAATCGCTTCGCTCTGTTTTTTTAAAATTGGCAGAATTCCTTCAATTATCAATTTTATACCCAATATGTCTGAGTTTAAATTTAAAGAACTGGGGAATTATCTCCTGACCCTGTCAAAAGATAAGGCAAAGAATAAGTTTGTTTCTGTATATTTGATTTATGGGGAAGAACTGCTTTATAAAAAAGCATTGGATATTCTTCTATCTGCTGTTTTGCCTGATAAATCATTAAGGGCTCTTAACTACGAGCCTTTTGAAGATACAAATGAAAATATTTATGAAATTGTAGAAAAGTTAAACACATTTTCTCTAATGCCCGGCGAAAAGGTTATAGCTGTCTGTGATTCAAAGATATTTTATTCGAAGTCTGATACAGAAAGTATTCTTAAAAAGGCAGAGGAAGCATGTGCGGATAATAAAATTAAAAAAGCTGCTGAATATGTTGTAAGTGCTCTCGGTCTGTCAGGTCTATCGTTTGACGATGTTCGCAGGGCTGACGGCAAGGCAAAGTTAAAACTTGATAACACCTTAAATGAGAAGAAGTGGTTTGATAAAGTTATAAAATATTGTGTTGATAACAGCCTTACCGTATCGGCGCCGGAAGGTAATGACAAGGTTTTGCAGAAGGCTGTTGAAAAAGGATTCCCAAAAGGAAATCATCTTATTATCACTACCGACAGGGTTGACAAAAGACGAGGTCTTTATAAAGCAATTAATAAAAATGGAATAATTATAGACTGCTCTGTACCGGGAGGACAGACACGATCCGATAAAATAGCCCAGGAAGCTTTTATAAAAGAAATGATGAGAAATATCCTTGCTAAAGCAGGGAAGTCGGTTGATAACAATGCATACTTGGCTATGTATGAAATGACTGGATTTGACCTTAGGACTTTTGTGAACAATCTTGAAAAGCTGATCAGTTTTGTCGGAGATAGAAAAAAGATAACCATTGAGGATGTCCGGAATGTTTTAAAACGGACCAAAAACGATCCAATATATGAATTAACAAACGCAATATCAGAGCGGAATATAGAGGATACGTTATTCTTCTTAAACTCTCTTCTTTCCAGTGAATTTCACTATCTTCAAATTTTTACCGCAATAACAAATCAAATCAGAAAATTATTGATTGTCAAGGAGTTTGTCGAAAGCTCTTACGGCAGAGAATGGCATGCGGGTGTTCAGTATAATAAATTCAGGAGCAGTATTATGCCGGCAATACAGGAGCATGACAGTGTTCTATTGAAACAGCTTGAAGATTGGGAGAATATTATTTCAAAAGATGAGACGTCAGATAAAAAAAAGAAAGGAAAATCGAAAAAAAGCAAATTAAATAGTACAGACCTGTTGATTGCCAAAAACCCTAATAATCCTTATCCTGTTTTTCAGTTGTTTAGTAAATCAGAAAGATTTACTAAAGAAGAATTGCTTGACTCTATAAAATATATGAGCAAAGCTGATTTGCGTCTTAAATCTACAGGTCAGAATCCAAAACTTGTACTGGAAGATGTGATTTTTCACATTTGCAGGAAAAGGGCAGGGGTTAGGTGATTAGGGGTCAGGGGTTAGGGGACTAATAAAATGGGTTTTATTAGACGGCAGGAAATTCAACTCACCATAAAATTTTTAGTGTGGCAGTATCAAAAAGCAAATATCCCGGTACCTGAACATTCAGCCATTGAACAACAGGCAGGTAAAATAGTTGATGATGCGCATTGCATAGCACGTGAACGGGGTAGTAATGTTTTGTCAATTATTAAAGAACTGGCAAGTGATTTAAAAAAGAAATAACCATTCCAAAAGACTATGGGTTAAGCACTATGAAGCTCAAACATATCGGTGCAGAACACAGAAAACATCTTCGTATAAACGAACGCTTAAAGTTTAAATTTAAGACAAACCATTTTGATGTTGTCACTGAGACGATAAATCTTAGTTGTATCGGGGCATATTGTCAGGCAAACAAGTATATTTCTTTAATGACCAGACTCGATATAGTTCTGGCATTACCTATCGTTGATAAAGAGGATGAATTTGACTATGTAAAATGTACTGGCTTGGTGGTGAGAGTTGAAAAGGTTTCATTTGACGCTAATAAGCGTAACGCATACAATATAGCTATTTATTTTAGTGAGATTGAAGACTCTGAGAAGCAGATGATTGAGAGTTTTGTCGGAAGACATAGAGAACCAAATCCCCCTCAAAGGCCTGAAATCTGATTCAGATAACGAAAAAGTATCTTTGAGGATTTTACGCCCTTTCCTGCTTCATATTCATTGCGGGCATTTCTTGCAAGCTGCGTCAGGCGCTGCCTTTCTGCATCAGGACAGTTGTTTAGAATCTCCTCAATAAGCACTCTGTTTCCTTCCTTAAGTTCATCCCGCCATTTTTCAATCTTTTTAAAGGCAAGGATCTTTTGATGGTCACCGAGCCTGATATTTTCAAGAGCATTCTGTATGGGTTCAGGGTCGATATCACGCATGAGTGCGCCGATGTATTGCAATTGCCTGCGCCTTGCTCCGTGACTTTTTGTTTTTTTGGCAACGATAACAGCATTACGCAAATCATCCGAAATTTCAATACTTTCAAGCTGTTCAGACGACAGGGCTACAAGCTGCTCGCCAAGCTTCTGCAAAGCCCTGGCTTCATTTTTCTTTTGCGTTCTGCTTTTACGATCATCATTCATTTTCCAGACCCTTAGTACATCTCGTATTTAACCAGTCTGCCGTCAAGCCCGCCCGCCTTGATAGGTTTTTTCCATGATGCTTTCAAACCGATTTTTTTTATATACCCACGTTCTCCGAAGTAAATATAAGCAGTTGAACCTTTGCATTTCTGTTTAAGAAAATCACCGAGATCTTTGTAAAACGCTTCAAGGTCCTTATCTCCCCCCATTCGAATGCCATAAGGAGGGTTTGCTACAATTACCTGCCCCTCAATGGCAGGCAACTCTCTGAAGTCAGCCCTTTCAATTCTTACATTTTTTCCGTAATTAAGCCCCATTATGTTTATTCTCGCCGCATCGACAGCTTTTCCGGACAGATCACTGCCTGCAATCAGCCCTTGCGGCAGCTCCCGAATGCTTGTGTCGGCCTCTTTTTTAATCTGCTTCCAGATAGAACCGTCAAAGTCAGGCAGAAATTCAAAACCGAATTTGTTTCTAAAAATGCCCGAAGGAATGTTGCAGTACCGCATGAGCGCTTCGCACAAAAGTGTTCCCGAACCACACATGGGATCATATAAGGGGACAGACCCGTTCCATTTTGTAAATCGGATAATCGCTGCCGCGACAGTTTCCTGCATGGGCGCTAATACTGTCTCCTCTCTGTATCCTCTCCTGTGAAGAGCGCCTCCCGACGCATCGAGGCCTATTTCTGCCTTGTTATGCCTGATATGAAGATTTAGCAGGATATCAGGATTCCTTATAGACACATCAGGCCGCTTACCGGTTTTTTCCTTGAAATAATCAGCAACAGCATCTTTGAGGCGGAGAGAAGCATACTTTGAATGAGAAATAGTACTGTCGGAAACATTTCCCGACACAGCAAATGTACTACCTTCTGCAAAAAAATCTTCCCATTGTATCTGTTTTGCCCTCTTGTACAACGTATCGGTATCATGACAATTAAATGATATTAACGGCGCAAGGCACCGTGAAGCAAGCCTTGTCAAATAATTAATTCGATACAGGGTTGATTTGTCCGCTCTGAAATGAATTCCGCGAAACTCCGGAGCAATGTCTTCGGCACCGAGTTCGGCCAGCTCTTCTGTACCTGCTTCTATTAAGCCTTCAGCTATCTGAGCAAAATAACGGGAATCCCGCTGATACTTATATGCCGCCACCTGCTGTTTATCTCCTCTATAGACTTTCAGATAAATAATTTCACTGCGTTATCAGTCGTCGACGTAAAACAAATACGCCTTCCTACTTCTGGCCTTGTGAAATTAATTATCTGAAAGTCGGCATCCTTCACGACAAGTCAAAAGTAGTTTACACTTTGTTGATCTTGTATTTTGGCAGTGAAATTTGAAAATAGAAATTTGAAAAAACACAAAGATATAATTGGGTTACCTAATTTCAAATTTCTAATTTCCAGTTTCGACATCGGCATTCAATTCGATAATACACGCTTTATCGAAAAAAGTGTAAACTAATGAATGAAGGATGCCTGAAAGTCTATATATTTTGTAACCATATTTCTTGGGAACGTGGACAACTTCCCCAAATCTATGCGCCTGCTTGAGAAAGTCGTCCTCGTTTCGTACAGTCTGAAAGTCCGCCCGATAGGGCGCTAATTCAAGTGAAAATCCGTGGCGAAATATTGCAAATTATCAAATTATCGAATTTTAAAAGAAAGTTTTCCTGACGTTGATTCATTGGAAACGATCACATCGGATGGATTGATCTGCTTGACGATATACCCGTTGACCTGCTCACCCTCCCTGCAGATTTGACCGTTAATAACTACTATACGCTTATTTACGTTTGCGGACCAGGAAATAGCCTGAAGCTTTAAACCGGCCTCGTCATTTATTTCTATTATTTCGGTGGGGGCCGGAACATCTGAGTGGATGGGTATAGTCAGTGGTTTTTCAATTATATCAACCGGTTTTGCAGATTCATTTGAGGGCGAAGGTGAGGTTACCATCTGTTGAGGCAAACTCTCTTTGTGAATTTGATCGGTTTTTAACATAGCTTTCTCCATGGTCTTTTGCGAAATTCCGGCCTCAGGAGCTGGTGATTGCCTTGGGGATATAGCCGGTCTGCTGATGATAAATCCGATGGCTGCAAAGATCGCAATTGTCGTTACAATGATCAGGCTTTGGATAATAATCGGTCTTATCCGCGGACGGTTAGTGGACCCTGCGATTATACTTGCCGGCACTCCTGACGTAGTATCAGCATCCTGTTCGAGTTTTTTCAGGGCCTTTAAAATAGAACTCACAAGAATAACCTCCTGACAGCATAGAGGCAGCCACTCGATACGAACCTCAAAATAGTGGGTTTCCGTTCAGGCACTAATTTTATATTAAAAAGTTTTTCTCTGTCTCCTCTGTTTTCTCTGTGAGAGATCATTGCCGTTTTGTTCTTTCTTTCATGGTTTGCCATAAATGCGGAATCGCAAAGAGTTTTTTTTCATTGTACAAAACTATTTTGGTCAGCGGTCCGACAATTCCGTCTACTGGAATACCGTGTTTGGCCTGAATCGCCTTTATTGCCAGTTGTGTGAATAAATCATAATTCGTATTTATTTCAATATTTTTAAACCCAATATCCCGTAAGTGCATTTTTAAGGCGATGATTGATTTTTTCGGTGAATTACGAGGTGTGATTCTCTGGTAGTTATAAAAATTTTTCCAGAAAACAAACCCCGTGCCGGTCCAGTATTTGACGATATCGTCATACAACACATTGATTTTACGCCCTGTTTTGCCGTCAGATAAGGTCAGTGCATGGTTTTTTGCTTTGATAACCGTCAGGTAAATCGGATAATGGTTTTCCGGATGTTCAAATTTCAAGATAGCGCATAGATTTAAATTTAATATCAGGTCCAGGTTGTCGTCAATCCGTTGGAGGATGAGACCATTTTGCAGAGCAGCCAGAGAAAAAAACGCCTCATCATCTTCGAACCCGTTTAAATCAGGTGACATCCTTGAGTTGATCCCCCATTTATTCGAGACGGTTTTTACTGACATCGCCCGGGTGGTTTTTGCGGGTAAGGTTACAAGCATTTGTTTGAAATCCGGCATGGCATTACCCTTCTTCGGTTCAGAGATTCCAGTGGCCATCGCCGGCGTTTCAGTTTTCGCAGATTCAATTGAAACCGGTTCAATAATCTCTTTCTGCCGGGCTTCAATTTGAGCCGTTGGCGCCGGAACCGGCAGGACTGCTTTGGGTAATGGTTTCGCTGTTTGGTAGAAAAAAGTTCCTCCAAGAGCGACACACAGAACGAAAAGCAAGATCAGGGGCTTTTGCCCTGCTTGAACAACGTATCGTTTTAGTTCGCCATGGTTGGACAGCTCGATTATCGCCGCTTTGGCAATTCTACTTGATATTTTGTGGCAATTTAAACCATAAGCAGTCAGCAGAGCTCTGTCGCATGTAATGTTGATCAACCGTGGATTACCTCTTGAATATTTGTATATTTTACGTATCGCATTGCGAGAAAATATGGCGACCTGTTTTTGGGATGCCAGATGGATTCGATGCTGAATATATGCGTTTGTTTCCTGATAAGACAAAGGCAGCAAACGGCACCTTAAGGATATGCGTTGTCCGATCTGCCGGAGATCATAGGATCTCAGCATTTCACCCAGTTCCGGTTGCCCCACCAAGATGATCTGCAGGAGCTTATCTTTTGTGGTTTCCAGATTTGAAAGGAGTCGGATCTGTTCCAGAACTTCTTTGTTTAAATTCTGGGCCTCGTCAATTAAAAGGATTACTTTTTTCCCTTCGGCCCTTTTTCCCATCAGAAATGCATTTAACGTATCAATGAGCGCTTTGATGCTGTCCTGGTCTGAGAGGATGTCGAATTCGTCGTTTATGGATTTTAAGAGGTCCATCGCATCCATTTTGGGGTTGAAAATATAGGCGGATTCAGTATTGGCATCCAGGTTCTCAAGAAAAGCCCGACACAGCATTGTTTTTCCACTCCCGACCTCTCCAAGGATCTCAACAAATCCTTCTCCGGCCACTGCTGCATATTTTAGATGGGCAAGCGCTTCTTCATGGCTTTTGCTCAAGAACAGGTAGTCCGGATTGGGTACCAGCTTGAAGGGTTTTTCTTTGAAACCGAAAAAATGATTATACATCGTATGCCTTTATTGTTTTCAGATGTAAATTGTCGTGTCGGATGACATATTCCAACAATTTTCTAATATACTACAGCGCTACGATAAATCAATATACTTTCGCTCAGAGGCAGAATCGGGGTGTTAAAGCTTGAATTGTGAATTAATGCTTAACAATTAAGCCACTATTATTCAGGGAGATCAGTATGGGTAGAGCATGGCGAATTGATTATGAAGGCGCATTATGATGAATAAAGATAAAAAAGTAAAAAACCAATTTGAAAAACTTAAACGGGGTATCCACTTGACGCAAGTGACCACAACATATAGTATGTTGGTCAATGGAAAGCAAACGCTGTTAGCGGATTTCCCTAAAAATAAACTATCCCGTCAGAGGATCAATGAGGACATCCCATTTAGGCAATGACTTTGAACGTTGAATTTTGCTCTCGTAGGGTTTCATCTCTTTTTTTGTAAGACGAATCCCTTTCTCATATATTTTTTCCAACAAATGAACGACGGGTTTTATTCCTTTCCATGTCATCGTGCCAGCCTATTTGATTGCTTTATCAACAGAATCAAGAAGTTCTCCATTCCAATGTTCTTCCAATCTTCCCCAGCATCGTTCAATCGGATTATATTTACTATGGTAGGGTGGATAATAAACCAGACGGATTTGTAAATCGGTTTTATCTGCAAACTCCGTCATTCTGCGAATAAACTGAGTGCGTCCGCTTGCAGAGTTGGGACCGTTATCCAAGTTTATTA
>Ga0255426_10136_pt1 | contig 14986 bp, 10 predicted proteins | sample ANMaggSeSYBR02J9_FD_182666 | JGI IMG/M metagenome (GOLD analysis project Ga0255426, IMG submission 182666) | Sediment cell enrichment communities from methane seep in Santa Monica Basin, California, United Staets - ANME aggregate JGI... | ecosystem: Environmental > Aquatic > Marine > Cold seeps >...
CATCAAGAATCTGCATCTTTCTGGTGGAGGTGGCATGATGCTGCAGGTTCTGGTTTAAGAATTTTAATGCATCTTTGGTCCCGGGAACCATTTGCCCCAGCCATGCAATGGGGGCCACTCTTTTAGGACCGATGAAAAATTCACCTTTTTCAAATTCGATCAGGCTGTCCCCGCCAAGACCGGCTGTTCTAATTTCAAGGGCTTTAACATGGGTTCTGTGCCCACCTACATTTGATCCCTGCTCGTTCAGCTTTACCAGGCTGTTGGTCAGAGCAGCCGTATCGGTTGTTGTTCCTCCCATGTCCACGACCAGCGCATCTTTAATACCGGTCAGATGTTTGGCCCCGGCAACGCTGGCAGCCGGTCCCGAAAGAATCGTTTCAACCGGTCGTTGTTTGGCCATGTCTGAACTCATCAAAGTTCCATCCCCTTTTACCACGACGATAGGTGCATGAATACCACGGGCTGCCATGACTTTTTCAAGATCCAGCAGCAAACCGGCCAGCCGCGGAATAATCCTTGCATTGAGCATGGCGGTGATTGCCCGGGTCTGAAAATTCAAAGTGTCAGACAATTCATGACCGCAGGTTACAAAGCAACCGGTTTGTTGATGGATAATTTTTTTGACCTGAATTTCACAGGACAGTTTACTAAGTGGGACAGACATATTGCCAGAAAATACTGTGAGATGTTTTCCTTTCTGGCAAAAAAAGAAATGCCCGAATTGACCCGACATCTCCTGGATATGGGGGTTAACCTGTTAACCCTTGAGCTTTTAAAACGCCAGCTGGATGACGAGGTAGATCCCGAAGCCCTGAACACCTGCCCGGTATGTAAAGTTCTGATTCATAATCTGCTGACCAAAAAAAATCCTCACTATGAAGTCTCCATAAACTTTAAACGGCCTGTCATCGGTATTGGTGCTCCCATTAAGTATTTTCTCCCCAAAGCAGTCAAACCCCTGGGTGCCAGGGCCATCCTGCCGGATGACGCCGATGTGGCCAATGCCATAGGTGCCATTACCAGTAATGTGGTCATAAAAAAACAATTAAGAATCATACCCGGGGATCAAGGCGGATTTATTGTGGAAGGAATTGCCGGAACCCGTCAGTTTAAAGACTTTGACGATGCAGATCGTTTTGCCAGGAAAAAACTGATTGGAATTGTAAGAGAAAGGGCCTTGGCTTCCGGAACCAGCTGTCAGAAAGTCGAACTGAAAACAAAAGACCAGATACCTGTAACTGCCGGCGGGGATCCTATTTTCATGGGAAGAATCATCTATGCCAGCCTAACCGGACGTCCTGATATTGTATTAAAAAAACATCCTCTGGTAACAGAAGCGCTGTAAATTTTACTGCCAATATTCTGATACTTTTGATATTTCTTTACACATTATTTTAATATTGATACGAATGGACGGAAAGGATAACATTGGCACTGATCTAAAGATTAACTTAATTGATTCTGGAGGGTATTAATATGACTCCACAGGCATTTGCTAAAACCGCTTAAAAAATTATGATGTGTTATTAGCCCATCTATGAATATTGAAAAAATAGAAGATACTATCCAATCGCTTGTAACGGACCTTGATGAAAAATCGTTCATCTATGACTTGTTGCTTGCATATAATCAGCCAAAATCCTCCATCACTCGATTAAAAAAAGGTGACTATAATCTTTCAAAAATTTCAGATGAAATTCTTTGGAAAAAAAAGCTATTTTTCAAAAATGAAACTGATAGTGACCTGCATGACTTAATTGACAAACTGAAAAATGACCCTGGTATTATCAAGCACCATCCCCGCTTCATTATTGTTACCGATTTTCAAACTTTGCTATCGGTTGATACCAGGACTAAAGATACACTTGATATTCCTATTGTGAGCTTAGCAAAACACTATGATTTCTTCCTGCCCTGGGCGGGAATGGAAAAATCACAGTTCCAGAGTGAAAATCCGGCGGACATCAAGGCTGCGGAACGTATGGGGCGACTGTATGATCTAATTCTGGAAGACAACCCTGCTGAGAGTGAGACGAATAGCAGACACTTGTTAAATACCTTTCTCTCCCGTTTGCTGTTCTGCTTTTTTGCTGAAGATACCGGTATCTTTGCTGATGATCAGTTCACCAATGCGCTGGCATCCCATACCGATCAAGATGGCAGCGATCTGCAGGCCTATCTGCAAAAGCTTTTCAAGGTGCTCAACCTGCGAGAACGGTTTGACTGTCCACAGTTTCTGCAGGATTTTCCCTATGTTAATGGGGGACTGTTTGCTAATGACCATCCTGTCCCAATCTTCAGTACAAGATCAAGAAAAATTATTATCGAGTGTGGCGCACTTAACTGGAAAGCCATCAACCCGGACATTTTCGGTTCCATGATTCAGGCCGTGGTACATAACGACCGTCGCAGCAGCATGGGAATGCATTATACCTCAGTTGTCAACATTATGAAGGTCATTGAACCACTGTTTCTTAATGATCTTTACGCTGAATTGGACCGGGCAAAAAATAATAAAAAAAAACTGATAAAATTATTGGATCGACTTTGTCATCTGCGCATTTTTGACCCGGCCTGCGGGTCCGGCAATTTTTTGATTATTGCCTACAAAGAGCTTTGCAAACTGGAGATTGAAATTTTCAAACGGCTGTATGGTAAACAGCTGACATTCCGATTTTTCAGCAATATCAAGCTCACCCAGTTTTATGGCATCGAGCTTGATGACTTTGCCCATGAAACCGCCAAACTTTCACTGTGGCTGGCAGAACATCAGATGAACCTTGCCTTCAAAGAGGTCTTTGGAGAGACACGTCCTACGTTGCCGTTGCAGGACGGCGGGTTTATCGTCTGCGGCAATGCGACACGGCTGGATTGGGAAAAAGTGTGTCCAAAAGATGAAGGAGTCGAAATCTATATTTTGGGGAATCCTCCATATTTGGGTTCCAGCATGCAATCGAAAGAACAAAAAATTGATATGGCTGTGGTCTTTGATGGCATCAAGGGATACAAAAATTTAGATTACATCGCCTGTTGGTTTTTGATTGGATCAAAATATATTCAGTATACTAATGCCCAATTAGCTTTTGTCTCTACGAATTCTATAAATCAAGGAGAACAGGTGGCTTTGTTCTGGCCACACATTTTCGCAATGACTTTAGAGATTGGCTTTGCCCATCAATCGTTCAAATGGACAAATAATGCAAAGGGCAATGCAGGGGTAACCTGTGTCGTTGTGGGTATAAGGAACCCATCAGGGGAACCAAAAGTTTTGTTCAAGGGTGGGATTAATCATACAGTGAAAAACATTAATCCATATCTTTCAAACAGTAAAAATTTGGTTGTGAAAAAAAGAAGAATACCCCTCGCAATAGTGCCAGTTATGAATTATGGTAATAAGCCTGCGGATGGGGGTCATCTGTCGCTTACTAAACATGAATGTAGTGAGTTGATAGCAAAAACCCCAAAAGCAAAGCATTTTATCAAAAAATTTATAGGTTCAACCGAATTTATCAATGACAAACAGCGATACTGTTTATGGATAGAAAATGATGAATTGGAACAAGCTCAATCTATTGGAGAGATTGACGTAAGAATAGAAAAAGTCCGGCAATTTCGATTGAATAGCAAGAAAAAAGCGACTCGGGAAAAAGCTGACATTCCGCACAGATTTGCTGAAGCTCGGTATGGATCAAAAAATTCGATAATTATTCCAAGTCACTCTTCTGAAAGACGAGATTACATACCAATTGGTTTTCTTGAAGGTGGCACTATTATCCCAAATTCTGCACAAGCTATCTACGACCCACCACCCTACATCTTCGCCATCATTTCCTCCCGCATGCACATGACCTGGGTACGCACTGTAGCTGGCCGTCTTAAAACTGATTACCGCTATTCCTCAGCACTATGCTACAACACCTTCCCTTTCCCGGAGATCACCAATGCACAAAAAAAAATCCTTGAAGATCATGTTTTCAAAGTGCTGGACGAACGGGAACAACACCCTGAAAAAACCATGGCACAACTTTATGATCCGGATAAGATGCCCGGGGGCCTTCGTCTGGCCCATCATGAAATGGACATAGCCGTGGAAAAGTGCTATCGTTCACGTCCATTTAAAAGCGACGAAGAGCGGCTGGAGTATCTGTTCAAGCTTTATGAAAAAATGATTAAAGAGGAGGAGCCAAAGTAATGGATATTAAAACTACTTTAGACTATTTGCGCTCACATGCCTCGGAAAATGAACTCCTGGAATTTAAAGAAGCCAAAACCACCTACAATTTTAACAAATTAGGAAAATATTTCAGCGCTTTATCCAATGAGGCTAATTTATTGGGTAAAGACGATGCCTGGCTGGTGTTCGGTATTAAAGACAAGGACAAAAAAATTGTTGGTACGCGCTTTAGAACTGATACTGCCAAACTGCAGAGTTTAAAGGCTGAGATTGCCAATAAAACAACCCATAGAATTACATTCAAAGAAATTCATGAAATAAATACCGGGCAAGGCAGGGTGATTTTGTTTCAAATCCCCCCGGCACCAAAGGGCATCCCTGTGGCCTGGGCAGGGCATTACTACGGCAGAGAGGGTGAACAGCTCAACGCCTTAAGCCTGGAAGAATTGGAACGAATAAGAAAGCAGGGTATCGAGAATGATTGGAGCATTGAAACTTGTAAACATGCCGCCATCACCGACTTATCTGAACAGGCCATTTTAAAAGCCAGAAAATTGTATGGCGTTAAAAACCCGGGGCTTGTTGAAGAAGTTGAACAATGGGATGATATAACTTTTTTAAATAAAGCCAAGCTCTGTATTAAGGGTAAAATCACCCGGACAGCCATTTTATTACTCGGCAGGCCAGAGTCAGAACATTTCATTCATCCGGGTGTGGCCAAAATCTCCTGGATTTTGAAGGACAGGGATAATATTGAAAAAGACTATGCACATTTTAGTTGTCCTTTTCTGTTAAGCATTGAAGAAGTTTATAAAAAAATAAGAAACTTAAAATACCGCTATCTTCCCGACGGGTCACTGTTCCCCGATGAGGTTGACAGCTACGATCCTTATATCATCAGGGAAGCGTTAAATAATTGTATTGCCCATCAGGATTATACTCTGGGAGGCAAGATTAATGTTATTGAAAACGAAGACAGCCTGCTGATCTTTGTTAATATGGGCTCATTTATTCCCCAGACTATTGAAAACGTCATCACTGCAGATGCACCGGAGTCGCAGTATCGCAATAGTTTTTTATCGAATGCCATGGTAAATCTTAATATGATTGACACCATCGGCAGTGGTATCAAAAAAATGTTTACCATTCAAAAGAAAAAGTTTTTCCCTCTGCCTGAGTATACATTAACCAACAATCAAGTCAAAGTGGTGATTACCGGCAAAGTGCTGGACATGAATTATGCAAAAAAATTAGCACAAATACCAAAATTGAGTCTGAATGATATTATACTGCTGGATAAAGTACAAAAACATAAACCGTTAGAAGATACGGAAATCAAAAAGCTTAGAAAAAACAGACTCATTGAAGGCAGAAAACCTAATTTTTACATTTCATCCCAGGTGGCTCGAAAAACTGGTCAAAAAGCTGATTATATGCATTTGAAAGGTATTGATGATAACTATTGTAAAAAAATTATTGTAGATTATCTGCGTGAATTTTCTGAAGGGAAAAGAGCAGATTTTGAAAAAATACTTTTAGACAAACTTTCTGGTGTTTTAGACGAACAACAGAAAAAAAATAAAATCAAAAACTATCTTCAGACTCTTAAAAAAGCAGGTGTTATCAATATAATAGGCAAAACATGGCAAATGTCTAAAGGTAAATAATTAGACATTTTTAGACATTTTTTTAGACATTTTAGACGATTTGAGAAAAAGATATGCCGGATATAGTTAATGTACGTTATGCCCAGACCGGTCAAAGCATTTCCACTAATCACATGGGGATGCGTGAGATGCAGGCTCGCGCTTTTGAAGCCAGAGAGGCACAATACCTTTTGCTGAAAGCCCCGCCTGCCTCCGGCAAGTCCCGTGCCTTGATGTTTCTGGGACTGGATAAACTTTTCAATCAGGAGATCAAAAAAATTATTGTCGCGGCTCCGGAACGCTCTATTGGTGGATCCTTTGATCGTACTGATCTCACCCGATATGGTTTTTTTGCCGACTGGGATTTCAACCCTGGATACAACCTTTGCACACCGGGTGGTGAGTCCAGCAAGGTTACTGCGTTTAAAAACTTTCTCAACGATTTTGGTGAAACCATTTTGATCTGTACCCATGCCACCTTGCGCTTTGCCTTTGATGCGGTGGAGGAATCAGTATTTAATAATATTCTGCTGGCTATTGATGAGGTACTTGACATTAACAAAAAGACCATTCTGCATATCCCCAATGTAAATGCCGGTGAATCCACTAAGGACAAGCATAAGGAGGTGGATACCATCCTCGATATCATTGGCACAGTGACCCATCAGGATAGTGATACCGGAGTGATTTTTGTAAAATCTCATAAAGGTAACAAAACTATCAAGGTAGCTGATCTGGTTAATGATAACCCAAAAGATCGAAACAAGATTGTTGCCTATCTGCACCAGATGAAAAATGTTGATGATATGGACCTGATCATTGCTTTGGGTATGGCAAAAGAGGGCTTTGACTGGCCGTTTTGCGAACATGCACTCACCGTCGGGTATCGTGGTTCACTAACTGAAATTATTCAAATTATTGGACGGGCCACCCGGGATAGTGATAATAAAACCCATGCCCAGTTTACCAACCTGATTGCCCAGCCGGATGCAGCAGACGATCAGGTAAAACTCTCTGTGAATAATATGCTCAAGGCTATTACCGCCTCGTTGTTGATGGAGCAGGTACTTGCCCCTAATTTCAAATTCAAAACCCGGCGATTTGATAACGAGGAATACGAAGAGGGAACCATCAAAATTCGTGGTTTTAAGGAGCCCAGCTCGCAAAGAGTAAAGGAGATCGTCGAATCAGATCTAAATGATCTCAAAGCAGCTATTCTACAAGATAACACGCTGCTTCAAGCATTGCCGGGAGAATTTATTGATCCGGAAGTGATTAACAAAGTGATGATCCCCAAGGTCATACAGACCAAATATCCTGAACTCAGTGATGAAGAGATAGAGGAAATTCGCCAGCATGTAGTGACGGATTCAGTTATAAAGAATGGTGAAATCAAAGTAGTTGGCAACAAACGGTTTGTGCGTATGGCAGGAAAATTTGTCAATATCGAAGAGCTCCATATTGATCTGATCGACAGTGTTAATCCATTCCAAAAGGCATTTGAGGTTCTCTCAAAATCAGTAACGGCAAAGCTGTTGAAAGTGATTCAGGAAACAATTGATGCCGGGCGTATACAAATGACCGATGAGGAAGCAGTAATTCTCTATCGTGACAAGATCGGACCATTTATTAAAATCCATGAACGAGAACCAAATATCAATTCAACAGACCCCCTGGAAAGAAGACAGGCCGAAGCCTTAGTCTATCTCAGGAACAAAAAACGACAACAGGCAGGCGGAGATGGTGAATGATTGATTTTATCAAAGAGATTAACACTATCGTTGATGTTTTAGAGGATGATGCGCTTGGATTGTTGGGAGGGGAAGTATCGGGTGAAGCTGATCCAAATGACATTTTTACACTTAGAAATGTCCCAAAGCCCATTGATATGCCTGAGTATATCGCAAAACGCAAACCCTGTGATAAGTTTGAGCAATTCGAGCCGTTATTTAAGCAGAATCATGTTTGTCTGGCATCAAAGAAAAAAATATTGAGACCCTTTACCAGTGAACGGCAAATCGCTTCTGGTAAGTTCTTTGTTCTGCAAGGGATGATGGTTTATGTAGCTAATGTTGGCAAAAAGGAATTGAAAAATTTTGGAAATTTCAATGCTCGCCTATACTGTATCTTTGAAAATGGAACCGAGTCCAATATGCTGCTACGTTCTCTGGCTGCCGCACTCTGGAAAGATGAAAATAGTCGTCAGATAGTAGATGCGCTTCAAATGGAGATGTTTAGTGAGTCAGAACAGATTACATCAAATGACAAACCAACAGGCTATATCTATGTATTGCGATCTTTGAGTAAAGATCCACAAATCAAGGAGATAAAGGATCTGTATAAAATTGGATTTTCCAGTCAACCCGTTCAACAACGCATCCAGAACGCAGCGCAAGAACCCACCTACTTGATGGCAGATGTAATGCTGGTAACTGACTTTGAAACTTACAACTTAAACCCGCAAAAACTGGAAATACTATTACATACATTTTTTGCAGGATCGTGTTTGAATCTGGATATTTTTGACAGTGAAGGAAAACGGTACACACCACGAGAATGGTTTATTGTGCCATTACATGTCATTGAAATAGCAATTAATCTTCTTATCAACGGAGAAATTATTCATTATCGCTATGACAGCCATCTACAGGAGATTATAGGAAAATAAAAAAAGGAGAATGAATATGCTGCTGGGACTGCATACATACAGTTTATATCTACATGGAATCGGACAGGCATGGGCAGGGTTTAAACTGCCCTGGGAAAGACAACTGAGTACGTTTCATCTTTTAGATCTGGGCATTGAGTTGGGACTGGACGGATTTCATCTGGATGACGGTGTTCTGGAAAACCTGGAGTCCTCTTTTCTCAGGGAAGTGGGAGCATCAGCAAAAAAGCATAACCTATATCTTGAATATAATATGTCCCTTGATCTGGGGAATTTTGGTATTGGCATCCAGCACAATTTGAAAGACGGGCTGACCACAGCTCAGGCCATAGGAGCAGATGTGGTCAAGGTCAGTATGGATCTACCACGACCACGACCACGGGCCGGATCCAGGTTCCATCCAGAGGTCATGCCATATCTGAAGGAAACTGTCAAACAGCTGAAATCAGCTGCACCCATGGCAGAAGACCATGGCATTCGTCTGGCCCTTGAAAATCATTGTGACAGTTTTTCAGAAGAAATTCTCTGGGTGCTCAAAGAGGTGAATCATCCGTTTGTCGGCGCCTGTATTGATACAATGAATGCCTGGCATATTGCCGAAGATCCGATGACTGCAATTGAAAATCTTGCCCCTGTTGCATTTACAAATCATTTCAGGGATGATCGTGTTGAGTTCTGTCGTGATGGTTTCAGAGTCAGAGGGGTGGCTGTAGGCGATGGAGATATTGATATGAAAAAAGCATATGAGCTTATTAAGAGCAAGTCCCCCACCAACCGAATCAATATTGAAACAGAGATGGGGTTCAGTTTGGAAAACAGAGAAGAAGCCCTGCGCCTTGAGCTTGCAACCATTAAAAAGAGTATTCATTATTGCCGAACCGTGCTTAATATAAATTAAAGGCACCATTGTTCTTTTGCAAGATAATAAGCTGTAGCACATCCATGACTGCCGCCATGTTTGTGCTCCCCGTTCCATTGCCTCACAAGAAAACGACTGCCTGCGATCAACTCGATTATTCTACAACCTTTACTTTTCTTAATTTGAAATCTATTATCGTCTATAATTTTTTCAAATTATAGTTTGAAACATTTAAAAGAGATTGCTTTATTTAACCTTATTCAATTGAGGGTCCATTCATTATGAACAGCGTAAAATCAGCAATAGAAGAAATCAAATCAGATCTTATTGAATTTGCGCAAGATCTGGTAAAAATAAAAAGTTATTCAGGCGATGAAAAAAAAATAATTAAGTGCATAAAAGAGAAAATGAATGAACTGGATTATGACGACGTGGTCATTGATTCAATGGGGAACATTGTCGGTCGTATCGGCAATGGCCAACCCATCATTATGTTTGATTCCCATATAGATACGGTGGAAGCAAACGATTTTTCAGAGTGGACCCATCCCCCGTTTGACGGTGTGATTGAAGATGGAAGGCTCCATGGCAGGGGGTCTGTTGATATGAAGTCTTCGGCTGCCGCTTCCATATATGCCGGGGCTGTCGCAAAAAAACTGGGATTTCATCATGACAAGACAATAGTTGTATCCTGCACTGTATTGGAAGAAGATTGTGACGGTGAAAACTTGAAACATCTATTTAGTGAGCTTAATTTTAAACCGGATTATATGATCATATGTGAACCTTCGGGAAACAAACTGGTCACAGGGCATAAGGGAAAAGCCCAGGTTGCAATTAAAACACATGGCATTTCTGCCCACGGATCCGCCCCTGAGAAAGGCTTGAATGCGATTTATGAAATGGCCGAGATTATTCAAAGGGTAGAAAAAACCAGTGCCTCTCTTCTGAACGATCAAGGGCAGCATGGGACACTGGTAGCCTCAAGGATTTCCAGTATAGGCGAATCTCTCAATGCCGTTCCTTTTGAGTGTGAAATATACCTGGACCGGCGCATGGTGATGGGTGAAACAAAAGAAATAATAAAAAATGAAATGGATGCCATCATTGCAGATAAAAAAGCATTCTGGGAGATTGGAATCCTTCATCGCAAGAGCTGGACAGGGATGGATGTAAGGTATCATCCATTTCATCTGCCCTGGCAGATTGATCTTGATCATGAACTTACAAAAGTCTGCTTTAAAGCATTTAATGCAGCATTTGGATCTGACCCTGAACTTGATTATTGGGATTTCAGCACAAATGCGGTTACGACAACCGCCATGGGCATACCCACCATCGGATTTGGACCCGGTGAGTATAAACTGGCTCATATGGTGAATGAGAATTGTCAACTGAGCCAGATTGTTGATGCATGTGATTTTTATGCAACTATGATTGATACAGTGTAATGGATTTTTACTTTTTAGGATTTGGAATCTATTATCATAAATAATAGATTTTGCCATTTTATTGGCCCTTTGCCATGTATCCCGGCATCCTGCCTTTTCCCAGGCACTCCTGTTGCCCGTATGGCTGATACCGTTGCCTTCAAAATATTCGGAACGTAAGTGTTTTAGCGTAATGTCGTTTGGGAAACTATTCGAGTTTTAAAAGGTTTAGAAGGCCAGGTTTCAAGAAAGGAAGATAGAACCATTTCATCTAAGCCGATCAAATAATCGTATATTATATTTACAAGCTCAATAGCTTTAATATTAGCACCGGACATGTTTTTAATCCTCTTTTGACTCCATTATATCCAATTCCGAACGTGGATCAATTTGTAAAGCCATTTGCGAGGTATGCTTCATGATCATAAAATCCACCTGTTCCTCCACCGGAATGATGCGGGCAATTTCCTTTTGTCTTAAAAAGATAGAGACTGCTGTATAAATGCCAGCGGTGCATGAAAAATAAACATAAAACCCATAAGGACTGTCCAGCAATTTAATGGCCCCTGATGAAGCAATGGGGGCGATCACAGCTCCAATACCATAAGAAAGTAAAAGTATGGAACTGACATTGACCACATCCTTAGGCTCAAACATATCATGGGCTCTTGCCACAGCTGATGGATAAATGGTAAACATAAACCCGCCAAACAAAATGCTTGCCAACAACAAAATGCCAAAGGAACTTTGAGCAGCCACAATCATCAAACCACTTATTACAGCAAAAAGGCCACCTAAAACAGGAATCACCACTGATCTGTCAAATCGATCTGAAAAAGCTCCCACCGGCCACTGGAGTAGAAGTCCACCCAATACCGTAACTGTCATGAAATAAGATAACTGAGACACACTCAAATTTATCTGATGACAAAATACCGGCCCCATTGTGTAAAAAGAGCTAACCGTCAAACCTGAAGTAAAACACCCCAGCATCCCCATGGGTGCTTTTTGAAGAATAATTTTCAACTTAACCGGTTCAATTTCAGGCATTTCAGGGTGAATGGAATGGGTTAATGCAACCGGAATAATGCTTGATACCAGTAAAAAACCGATGACAAAAAACAGGGTTTGGCCCCTTGGGTCGCCTAAATTAAGAAACTGCTGGCCCACACTGCTCCCCAGATAACACATGACCATATATATGGAAAAAACTCTTCCCCTTACCTGGGGTTGGGTACATTCATTGAGCCAGCTTTCTATGACCATGAACAATCCGATAGTGGCAATGCCGCTGAAAAACCTGAAAACAGCCCATGCAACAGCTGACATATAACAGCCGTGAAGCATGATCATGGCGGTTGCAAGGGCGGCAAAAGCTGTAAAGGATCTAATATGTCCGACACTTTTTATCAGGCGGCTGCAGTAGAAGGTTCCCACAACAGAACCAATAAAATAAGACGTTAGGATTAACCCCGTCACCTGGGCCGGAAACCCTTCAATGGTAAGCCTCAAACTTATAAATGTTGCCAGCAATCCCAAACCCATTGCCAACAGCAGCATTGCAGCATAAAGTGCAATAAATGGTTTTAATATTGATGTCATAACACTTTTTCCAATAGTTGTTTTGTTAAGACGTGATGTTTTTAGGGGTTGAAGCATACGAGTTTCCCCAAAATTTCGACACAAGATTGTACAATAATCCTGAGTAGTTATTTAGTCAATCCATAAAGTTAAATTTTTTTGTCATTCATTAAGAAACAAAATTTAACAAAATTATTTTATTCTCTAAACAAATATTGATATTGATTAGTTTTGTTACATTTTGTCTTGACTATCATTACCACCCATGCAATTTAAACAATGAACTAAAATAAAAAACGACCTATCAAGGAAATTATCATGAATTTAATGGGCTTGCAGGGAGGCCAATATTGCCCCCTGTCACCGGAACAGGTAGAAATAGTACATGAGGCATCCCTGAAGATCCTGGAAAAAACAGGGATTACTTACGAACAGGGCCTGGAAGATACTATTCAAATGCTTGACAACAACGGTGCTGCCATTAACAGGGATAGAAAAATTATCACATTTCCAAAAGATATGATTATTGAACAGGTGGCAAAAGCACCTGAAAAAATTGTCCTTTATGGTCAGGATCCAAAAAACGATCTCCATCTGACTGAAAATCGAGTCCACCTAGGGACCGGGGGTGCTGCCATCAAGATTCTGGACCCCGAAACAGGTAAAATCAGGCCCACAACCCTTAAGGATCTCTATGATGTATCCCGTCTTGTGGATCAGCTGGACAATATCCATTTTCTGGTAAAGCCCTGTGTTGCAACAGATATTGATATAGAAGATTATAATGTCAACTGGTTTTATACCTGCCTTTGTGCCTCTTCAAAACATGTCATGTCCGGGGTGAATGATGAAAAAGGACTGCACGATGTTATTGAAATGGCATCCATGATTGCCGGAGGTCTGGACAAGCTCCAGGAAAGACCCTTTATTTCAACGATTGCCTGCTTTGCCATCAGTCCGTTAAAACTGTGTACCCAGTCTACCCGTATTATGCAGGAAGCAAACCGATTCCGTATCCCGGTTGCACTTTCAAGTGCACCCATGGCAGGCTCCACTTCTCCTTTGACCATGGCAGGCACCCTGGCCCAGCTTCATGCAGAACAGCTTGCCGGCATCACCATCTGCCAGTTGACCAAAGCTGGGGCGCCTTTACTTTACGGTGGTATTCCCGGCCTGGCAAATCTCAAAACCATGGGATATTCAGGTGGTGCCGTGGAATTTGGCATGATGAATGCAGCCATCCACCAATTATCAAATCACATAAAAGTACCCAATTACAATTCATCAGGACTTTCCGATTCCAAGATTTCGGATGCCCAGGCAGGGTATGAAAAAGCGCTTACTTCGCTGCTGGCATCCATGGGGGGCTCCAATTATATTCACCACAGTGCCGGTATGCTTGAATCCATGCTCACCATTGCCCACGAGCAGTTTGTCATTGATGATGAAATTATCGGAAATTGCTGCAAGGTTCTCAAAGGCATTGACGTGGATGTAGAACACCTTGCCCTGGAAGTGATTGACTCAGTAGGGCCTGGAGGCAATTTTATGATGGCTCCCCATACCATGACCCATTTGAGAACAGAATACTATAACGGCAATGGCGTGACCGACCGAAAAAGTCGTGAAAAATGGGAACAGGACGGCAGTCTTGATGCCAGGCAAAGAGCACTTGCCATAGCCGGAAAACTGCTGGCCAATCCAAAACCGACTTATATCCCGGAAGAGATTGACAAGGCCATAAGAAAAAAATTCAACATATTGTTGGCAAAAGAATAGAGCCCGAGGATATGGGAGCGCTTTTTCCGGAAATAGCCTTAATATTTACATTTTCATGAATAAATTTTAAATTTATTGTATCTCAGTTATAAATAAACTGCTAATATTAAACCGCTTTTTAGAATTAAAGGGGTAAACTATTATGATATCAGATGACATTAGGGGTATCAGCGGTCAAATCGCCGGTGTGAACCTCTCATCTTTTCTGCAGATGATTGAGATGGAGCAAAAAACATGCACAATAAAAGTTTTCACAAAAAAGAATATGGGTCAGATTTTTTTTCTAAATGGTATCTTAATAGATTCAAATACTGTTAGTTTAAAACATCTTGACGCCTTGTATGATATTCTCTCATGGGATAACATTGTTATAGAGGTGGGAAAAAATACATTAAAAAAACAAAATGTTATAAACCTGCCGTTGATGCATATATTAATCGAAAGTGCACGATATTCTGATGAAATAGAAAGAACAAATGCCCCAAATGACTCAAAAAATATAAACTCTACATCCGCAAAAAGCATTACACGCCAGATACTAAAAAGTAAAAATTTTTGTCTGGAAATTGGAATAAAACTCCTTATCGACTTTGATGACCAGGCTATCTCTTTTCGAAGCACACTTGTTGGCATAGAGCACGGCAAATATCTGCTTTTAAAAACACCCGGGCCATTTGGTAAAATTGATCATGATCTTTTTAAAGTTGAGGACCTAATCATAAAATCCCTATATAAAGGAACCATTTACGCATTTCGCTCAAAATTAATGAGCACCATCTCCAAACCATCAAAACTAATGTTTATTGAGTATCCCCTAAAAATAGAACATCATGAGCTTCGTTCACA
>Ga0255426_10140_pt1 | contig 14754 bp, 12 predicted proteins | sample ANMaggSeSYBR02J9_FD_182666 | JGI IMG/M metagenome (GOLD analysis project Ga0255426, IMG submission 182666) | Sediment cell enrichment communities from methane seep in Santa Monica Basin, California, United Staets - ANME aggregate JGI... | ecosystem: Environmental > Aquatic > Marine > Cold seeps >...
ATCCAAACCCATATAATGAAATTTTAGAAAAACTGACACTTTCTAGGTGTTTATTGGCATTTCAAAGCTGTTATATCCATTTTGCCAGAGGCTCATATAATTATAATTATAAAAAACGCCTAAGTTTAGATACAGCCCCAATTACAAGCTCAATCACGTAGTCTATTTCCTCTTCTGTATTAAATCGCCCTAATCCAAACCGAACAGAAGAATGTGCTTTTTCCTCACCCACTCCCAAGGCCAAAAGAACATGCGATGGCTCTACAATTGCTGTTGTACACGCCGACCCGACGGAAATTGCCAAATCTGATTGAAGAAGATGAATTAAAGCCTTACTCTCGATTCCTTCAAAACTTACATTTAAATTATGCGCTAATCTTTGCTTAGGATGCCCATTAAGTTCAACTCCATCAAAAGCCAGTGAAAATGAATCTAACATTTTTACAGTTAATTTACTAAGACGTTCATTTTCTTCTTTCATCTCTTTCTCAGCAATTTCAAGAGCCTTTCCAAATCCGACAATTCCAGGCACATTGAGAGTTCCCGATCTAAGCCCTCGTTCATGACCACCGCCGAAAATGATTGGTGCAACCTTTGCCTTTGGATTCCGCCTGCGAACATAAAGTGCACCTATGCCTTTAGGACCATAGATTTTATGTGCGGAAATTGACATTAAATCGATATTCATTGCTTCTACATCAATAGGAATATGTCCTGCAGCTTGTGCGGCATCAGTATGGAAAAGAACTCCATGTTCACGAGCTATTTTTCCAATCTCTGAAATCGGTGCAATTGTTCCAATCTCGTTGTTTGCAACCATGATTGAAATTAAAATAGTCCTATCTGTGATTGCATCCTCAACAGCTTTAGGGTCTACCATACCATATTTGTCAACAGGAAGATAAGTTACTGATTTACCTAATTTTTCAAGTCGTTTGCAAGAATCGAGAACTGCTTTATGTTCGGTTACACACGTTATAATGTGGTCTCCTTTATCAGCATTTTGCTCTGCTACGCCCAACAATGCAAGGTTATCCGATTCGGTAGCTCCACTCGTAAATATTATTTCTTCAGGCTTCGCATTAATTACACTTGCTATTTGTTTTCGGCCTTTTCCCACAGCTTCTAATGCATGAGACCCATAAATATGATCAGTACTGGCTGCATTGCCAAATTTCTGGTTAAAATAAGGTAGCATCTCATCTAAAACTCGTGGATCGACAGGAGTTGTTGCATGGTAATCCATGTAAATTGGAGTATTAATTGCCACTGGTGACTTCCTCCCCAAAATCCAACAAGCTTGAATTTTCTGAGGGCAACAGGCTCTGTAAATCTCCTAATCCTTTAATCCGGGAAAATATTGAAAAAACCCCTCTATTAAGATGTGCCCTAAATTGGGGCAACAAATCCTTATCAGGATCTAATCCATCGTGAATACAACGTTCCTTGAGTAATGCGATAAAAAATACATCCCATTCACCTGTAAGAGTATATCTATTGAATTCCTGACCATCTTCATCATATTCAGAAGGAATAGGCGTGCGCGGTTCATTCAAAGAATAACAAACAGCAAGTCTTGAGAGAATGTTCGGCGTAAGTCCAGTTTTTCCCTTTAACTGCTGAAGGCGAACAGTGGCACCCTTACTGATACGGATTCTATTGAAGCTCATGAATTACTTCCACCTCCTTTTTATTCCAAAAATATTCTTCTGTAGTTTTTGTCATCTCCTCATCTTCACAATATTCTAAATGAAATGCCCTTTCGATATATGGTGACAAATCATCGAAATATTTTTTATCAATTTCTGTGTCAGTTGAAAAGATAATCATTTGATGGCTTGCATTTGGGAAGAAATCCATAACTAAACTGTTTCGATGGTCACTATCTAACCTACCCAATGGTGTATCTATAATAAATGGCAACGGTCTACCTGATGTTTGAGTTAATGCCCATAACATAGAAATTGCATAGATTTGCTTTTCCCCATCTGAAAGTTGGCTTTTTGATTTTACTTTTCCATCCCGGTCATATAAGACAATTGAGAAATCATCGACATCAATATCAATTTTCCTTATGAAATTTTCTTTTCTTAAAAGTCTATTGAAGCATGTCAAAAATGCCTGGCTAAACTCTTCTATTTTTTCTTTTTGTAAATCTATGATATATTCTTTCAATACTATTTGTGCTTGGTTAGCAAGTTTTAAACGTGTTGATAGTTCGGAATGGCTTTCAATTTTATCTAACTGTAATTGAATACGTCTTGAACAATCTTCGAGTTTGAATTCAATTTGACTTACTTCCCCATCTTTAACTTCAATTTGTTCCTGGAGTTGCCCAAGTTCTTGATTTAATTCAATCAATTTTTTAATCAACGGATTTAATACATCATCATCTGGTGCACTATTGAGTGATTTTTCTACTTTTTGGCGCTTTCGGGTCAGTCTTTCTAATTTACGGGTAAATTTTACCAGTTGATCTGGAACACCTTCTAATGCCTGGTCAATCCAAACCAGTATTTTTTGCTGTTCCGCAGGGGATAGTTGATGCAGGGGTCTATAATTCTTGAAATTGTCAGGAATTGTCTTTGTATCATTGATTATTTCAAAAACTCGTTCTGTAATAGTCTTTTGTGCCGAATCTGGAATTGACAAATCGTTCCATAGACTCGATGATTTTATTTTTTCCTCTACTTCCTTCATCGTTAAATCCAATGTTTCTTGAGCAGCTGTGAATTTTTGGAATTGTTCTTCTTCTACAAGATGACTTTTTAGAATTTTACAAAACTTTGGAGTTATAGCAAATGGAAGTAAATTGGAACTTAGTTCTCTAATTTGACTTTTTACAATCTGGATATCAGCATCAAGTTTAATTCTGGTTTTATTTAATTCATCACGTTTACTTGCAAACCCCCCTCCTTCACCGGAAATTTTCAACTCCTGGCGTTCAATTTCACCTATTACCTGATCACAAAGACTTTGCTTTTGCGCTCTATCTTGAAGAACTCCATCTAATTTGTCTTCAAGCTCTTCGTGTTCTTTTTTTAATGCAATGATATCTTTTTCAATTTCAGGAATTCCAATATCCTTCAAATGACGTGATGAATAAATCCCAAGGTCAGCTTGCAAACGTTCTACTATATCCAGTCGAAGTAAAGATTTAAATGAATCTTTCAGATGTCTATTATTATCTTCATCATCAGCCAGCTGTTGAATTTTCTCACCATCAAAAAAGAACAACTTTGAAATACCTTGGGGAATCAATTCATTTAAAAAATCCTGCCAATGATCCATTTCGATTTCATTAAGATGTTCTCCATTTTTGTTTATTGTTAAATTTTCAATGGTTTTTGATTCATTGCGATGCCAAGAACGTTTAATTGCATAATTGTTTATTTGACCTAAATGTGAATATTCAAATTCGACTTCAATATATGCTTCAGATGGTTGAATTGATGACCCGACTATATTGTGGATTTTATCAGACAAATACTTCTCATAGTCCTTTTTTCGAATTCGGGTTCCTAAATAATTTTGCCCATATAAACACAGGCGAACAGCTTCAAATAGTGTAGTTTTTCCGGCCCCGTTTTTCCCCCCGATTAGGATTATTGATTTAGAATTCCCATTGGAAGATTTAGGTGTTAAATTAAAAGTATGCAGCCCACGAAAGAGTCCAAGGTTGTTAAGTATTAATTTATTTATAATCATTACTTAAATCTCCGCAGGTAAATTCGAAACGTTTTTTTTAGTAAACTCTTCTTCAGAACGCCATTCTTCACTAAGAATATCGTCTATTTTTGAGTATATTGAAGACCGCCTACTCATTCCTTGTACTTGTCGTTCTGCTTCTAGTAGCTTTTTGACTAATTTAAGTGGAACATCGTGATTTGCACAAATTTGATCCATTAAATTATCTTCGTTGGAAGTAAACATCCCAAAATCATCTTTAACCCAATCAAGGTCTTTGCCTGTAACTTCTTTATAAATCTCAGGTAAAGAATCTTGCCAATCACCACGATTCATTTGCCACATCCGGCGGATCTCATGAAGTTCTTCAGGCAAAATTAAATTAAATTCTGGATTTGGACCGCTCTTCCTAATTTGAATTTGTGCCTGAAGTAAACTGGTAAGAAGTTCTTTGCAGAATTCAAGTTTGTAAGGTCCACGGATTATATTGCCACTTCCATCTCTATTAAACTGGACCTTACCATTCATGCGTTTATATTCACGAAATAAGTGCTTTTTGTCTGGTATTTGTGTTTCTGCCAAATAATTACGAAAATCAAGCAGTGGCTCTAACCATTCTTCCCCGTTATCAATCAAGGCTTCCATTGCTTTATCTTTAGTGACAACAGTGCAAACCCAGCATCCAAAACGGCTGTTACCGCAAGATGGTGTAGTATCATCTACTACTAACGGACATTCTCCAGCTTGGGCGCTTTTATATAAGGCCAAAAGATCACGATTATTATTCCCCCATGGAGATGGGGTTTGTAACAAATATGACCATACATCATCTACACTAAAATCTTCAATAGGAGTGTATACAAAAGCCTGTGGAAATCGAGAATGTCTTGATAACACACTATCTTTTATCTTGTGTAAGTTCATAACTTGGGCTCTAGTCGCACTTTCAGATTTACGAACACCAAGAACAACCACAACTTCCCCATATTGAGTAACACGGTCTATTATGAATCTATCAGCAGTCTTAATTTTCAATCGGTCAGTACACCACCGAAATGTCTTTGATGGTGCAGGATATCCTCGTCCGATTAGATTGACCCAAAACGATTCTGAAATAATTGGAGTTAATTTTACAGCTTCAAATGGCATTTTTGATTGAATTGCCACTTCATTAATTTTCTCAAGTGAATCATTTATGTAATCTATGATAACAGGAGTTTCTACTAATGTATCTGAAGAAATAACATATATCTTTTTTTGACGTTGTTCTTCAGGTAAATCTGAAATTGCATACCATATAAGCTGAAGAGCCGTAGTTGAATCTTTTCCACCACTATATCCAATCACCCAAGGACGATGGTCACGTAGATATACTTCTTGAATTTCATGGTATATTTCCTTTACACTCTTATAATCAAATATAGATGACCTATTAGCTGCAATTTCTGAATCCATTATTTTACCTCTTTAATTGGCCCTGGTTTTGAAACTCAGCTCAGCTTTTTCTTCGTCAGGATTTAATTCTAATCCTAATACATTTTTCAATACATTTGATGTTAATAGCAAATTCATTTGGGATTTATTAATTCGCCCACCTATCATTGCCCGTCCTTCCCAAAGTTTAGTATTTGATCTGGACCAATCAATATTCTTTAATTTGAGCAATTGTTTTTTCCAAATTTCTGGGTATTGAGCAATTAAAGCATTGCCTACTATCCCTAAAGCATGCAAAGCAACACCATGTGCGTGAATGTAATCCCTTCGGAGTTCATGACTGCTAACTTCATTTTTAATTAATAATTCCCATTCAGGAATTATTTTTGAGACTTCTGTCCAATACTCAATCGCTCTTTTTCGATCAATTTCTGAAATGCTTTTATCCTTTTGCTTTTTTCCTAACAAATCAATAGTTGCTTGGTAAATGCTACTTAACGTAAACATTTTAATAGAGCGATTGGAAATAGTAGTTTTTTCAAGTTCAGTAAATCCTTTGAATAGTGGAACTGAATCAACTAAAAATAATGCAAGACGTGCAAAAGGATCCCTATTATCATATAAAATTCCTAATGATTTTGTAGGGCGAACTGCGTGCTTATTTAGGTCCGCAAACATCTGTTGACTTCGTTTTAGTCCCGCATCTATGAAAAATACAACAGGTATTGTCTCAAGTCCTACTTCTGGACGGACTTTTAATGCTTCTTCAATTGCAGCGCGCCGATGTTGACCATCATTAATTAAAAAGTTTGCAGTCATCGGAACAATTAAAGTCCCCATTTTGTTCTCTTTGCCATTGTCTCCTAAGGATTTAAAGTGCACTTTACCATCGATGGAAGCTGTGATTGCAGAAAAAACATAATCTTTAGGGTGATTTATAACATACCTAGCGATTTCTGGTATTCTTGAACGATTTAAAGTCCTTTGTGCACGCAACTCCGGGGGCAACTCTTCTTCATCAAAAAGGAACATTCGAGGTATCAATTTTATTGGACACATTGCAATGTAATATTCCCTTTCTGCTTGAATTCCTCGTATAGCAGGAAATAAGTAGTTATACGATTCTAATTCCATGGTATTCTGGTCAGAACTGCTGATTTGCATATACTATATTTAGTTGGAAGTTTTATATATGCTTGTTGGAAGTTTAATTAATCTTGTTGGAAGTTTATAATATAAAATAAACGCATATATATTTAGATTTATACATTGAAGAGTTATTAACAGCAATTCCCGGTCTCTTATTTTGTTTTCATCCAAGCTGTCTGAAATTATACCGCCGCTCGTCTTTGATTTTCCTTGTGATGTAGCGAGTAGAAGCATGCAATACCATAAAATGTTTACGAAATGGTAAGTAAACAAACCTTCGCTTGCATGCGTTTACAACCATAACGGGAATTGCTGAGTTATTAATAGTATTCCATTTAAACTAACGCCAAGCAGAGTGAAAGTATTAGTTATCAACTTGCCTGCGCTGCTCCTCCTGCACTTCCCCCGTTGCCCGTCCCTTGTGCTGCATACCGGGTGCGGGTGCTCATCCACTGGGGTTGGTTTGTGGCGGGGTATGTGGTGGGCTTACCTCTGCTCTCCCGCCGCCCAGCCTCTCTGCACCTTACCCTGCCACCGCAGCCCGTCAGGGCGGCTGGGTGGCAGCCAGCCGTGTGGATTAGTGCGGGTTTGGAACCGCAGATAAACGCGGATACACGCAGATATTGCCGTTAAAATTGGATTATATTTTAATTTATACCGTATAATCAAAATTAAAATCCATAATGCCCGTTATCTCTATTCATATGTGGTTAATAATGAAATTGAAATAATTCCAGTCTGCCTCCTTTCCGCTCATGCGCTGAGCATGGGTTGGGAGTGGAGTGTGCGGGCGGTGGCATCGGGTGTTGGTGGGTGCTGCCGGCAGCAGTCATGGCTGTTGAAATATATAATCTATGGGATATTGTAAGCCACAGAGAACACCGAGTACACCCAACGTTTTCAGATTTCTTCATATTGTCCTGAGGCATTACACCCCAGCGTTACCACTGACGCATACCTCAGTAGGATTACCCCATACGGAAATGGTAACATCAAAGCAATTTATGATGCAACTTCTTGTTACACTACCATTAAAAAATCTCAAAAAACCCATACATCAACTTTTCCTTCCGTCACCGTTTCATCCTCCCCGATCACTACAAAACCATCCGCATACGCTATCGATGTGATCAGGCCGGATCCATTGAACGTAGGATATGCAACATCTCCTGCCAGTTTAACCGGAAGATAGCGACGCATCCCATATTCTGAAGTCACTTCCTCTGACAATCTTGCACTCCTTATTTCCCTGATAAACGGAAGATGTGTCATATATCTCAGCATCGGAAGTAAAAATACATTGGCACAGACCAGACACGACGTCACATTTCCAGGCATACAGAGAATTGGTTTTTCATCTATTTTACCTGCAAGCATTGGCATACCAGGCCGCATCCTGACACCGTGGAAGAGTATCTCCCCCATCCCGGAAACCACCTCCGGCATAAGGTCTTTTTTTCCAACTGAAACACCTCCCGACGTCAGGATGATGTCATATTCAAGTGCTTCATCTAACTTCTTTTTTATATCCCCGGAATCATCGGATACTGTTCCAATAAAAAATGGTGAGCAACCCGATTGTTTTACGATCGCTGAAAGTGTCAATGAGTTCACATCATTGATCTGGGTGAGTTCATCACCAGTAGAGATTATCGCAACATTAGGTGTATCATAGACCCTCACGTTCCTGATACCCAGTGATGCGAGTATCCCGATATTTCGCTCATTCAGAAGACAGCCTTCCTCTAAAACTGTCGCTCCACGCTCAATATCACACCCCTTCCTTGAAATATTCAATTCCACTTCGGATTCACAAACTTTAATTCGAATTCCAACTTCATCACCACATTCTTCTGTGTTTTCAACCGGAATAACAAGATTTGTACCCACCGGGACCTTCGCACCGGTTGCGACCCAGCAACACTCACCACTTTTGATGATCACATCTCGTTCATCTCCGGCAAGTGTCTCTCCGATCAATTCGAATGTTCTTTGATCGGGATTTTGATCCATGATCGCGTACCCATCCTTCTCTGCCCGATCATAAGGTGGAACTTTTATCTCAGAAACAATGTCCCCTGCCAGAACACGTCCGAATGAATCTTTAATATCCACATAAGTTTTTCGATCAAAAGTGAATCCATCCAGGATCTTCTTTGCATCGTCCACTGGTGTTAGGGAATTAAATGGATTCATCGTATCATTCAATTTCATCGTATCACTCAATTTCATCGTATCACTCAATTTCATCGTATCACTCAAGCTCCCTGTATCATGTGGTATCCCTGCGTTTTTCTTCTGGTCTGTTTCGATCAGGATGATCTCCTCCCACAAAACAACGTCCCCATTTCCTCCCCTTCAACGATCTTCCTTATCACATCAACCTCTCTCCCGTTTGCGATCACAACATCACAACCTGCTTCCATACAAGTCCTGGCAGTAGCGATCTTTGTCTTCATTCCTCCAACAGCAAGTTTGGATCCGGTTTGACCAGCCATCACCTCGATCTCTGGCGTTATCGCTGTAACTGTCCTGATCAACATTGCACCATCGTTATCTCCCGGATCGCTGTCATATAATCCGTCAACATCGGTCAGGATGATCAGGAGATCCGCACCTGTATCAACAGAGACCATTGCTGAAAGACTGTCATTATCACCAAACGTCTTACCTATCTCGTCAATAGCAACAACATCATTCTCATTGACGATCGGCGTGACATCCAACCTCAGAAGTTCGCGTATCCCGTTCCTTAAGTTCTCATGCTTCTTCTCATCACTGAAGTCATCATAGGTTAGGAGTATCTGGGCAACGATCCCGTTGTAGTGTTCAAAGGCGCGATGATACACCTCCATAACCTTGCTCTGCCCGATCGCAGCACAAACCTGCCTCAAAACGATCTCAGTTGGTCGCTTTGGAAGCGAAAGTTCACTACACCCAAGCCCGATCGCACCCGATGTAACGACAATGAACTCCTTTCCCTGCCACTTGAGTTCGGATATCTGCTCTGCAATGTTCTCGATCAATCCGTAGTTAAGACCCCTCCCCTCGGTGGCAAGCGTGTTCGTCCCGATCTTAACAACAACCCGATCCGCTCTGAGTGACCTCATATCTTACACCAGCCGTCTATGGGTGAACCGCTTCCTGCCATCGACATAATCACCGACGATTTGCCCTTTCCCTATCAATCTGTACTTGTAGATCGTAAGCCCCTCAAGTCCGACAGGTCCGCGCGAGTGGATCTTGCCAGTCGATATCCCTACTTCGGAACCAAGCCCATACCTGAACCCATCTGCAAATCTCGTAGAGCAATTCCACATAACAGAAGATGAATCGACCTCGTTTAAGAAGCGATGCGCCGTCTTCTCATAAGATGTTACTATCGCATCTGTGTGGTGGCTACCGTACTTGTTTATATGATCGATTGCACCCTCAGGCGAATCAACGATCATAATCGACAGGATGAGATCGTTGTACTCGCATCTCCAGTCACTCCCTGAAGCCTCAGCACACCCGATCACCGCTATAGTATGCTTATCCCCTCTCAACTCAACGCCCTGCTCATCGTATCTTGCCTTGACCGCGGGTAGGAACTTATCCACAACATCCTTGTGGACAAGAAGTGTTTCCATTGCATTGCAGACTGCAGCATACTGGCATTTCGAATCGAATGCGATATCAACCGCCATATCGATATCTGCATACTTATCCACATAGACATGACATATCCCTTCCGAATGCCCGAGTACAGGGATCTTTGTGTTTTCCTGTATGTACTTAACAAGCGCACTGGAACCTCTCGGGATCATGAGATCAATGTAGTTGTCGAGCTTCAGCATCTCACGCACGTCCTCTCTTGTCTCGACAAGCTGGATCGAATCTTTAAACATCCCGTCCACCTCAACTGCATCTTTTATCAGGTTGAAAAGAATCCTGTTGCTGTGGTTTGCCTCAGAACCTCCTTTCAGTACGACCGCATTCCCGGACTTGATGCACAGCGCCGATATCTGGACAAGGGCATCAGGTCTGGACTCAAAGATCACGCCGATAAGACCGATCGGAGTGGACACCTTGTAAAGAGTGAGCGACTCATCTAGCTCGGTTGCATTGAGAACTTTTCCAACCGGATCTTCAAGTCCGATCACGGATCGTACACCCTCGATTATTACATCAATTTTTTTATCATCAAGTTCGAGCCTTTTTACAAGTACTGGTGCAAGACCTTCTTTCTTAGCCTCCTTGATATCCTTCGCATTCGCCCTGAGAATTTTATCCCTATTTTCATCCAGATCATGAGCCACACGCTCAAGTGCACTGTTCTTTGCCAAAGTTGATGCAGATGCAATTCCCAGTGCAGCACCTCTTGCTTGTTTTACCTGCTCTTTTACTGTCATGTTCATTCTCTCACATCGATTATTAATCGTTAATCATGAGACTTTTTAATATATTCCAGATGAAATGAATCATGGCAAAGAAAATTTGCCACAGAAGACACTCACCTCCTGCGGAGTTGAGTGCCTGCTACGCCCGTGGGGCGTGCAGGGCACAGAGAGCACAGAGGAGCATTGCTTTTTTTCTCTGTGTACCTCTGTGCTCTCTGTGGTTTTCCAACCATTCCAGAAGATAATAAAAAGTCTCTTAATCATCATTGATCCGGTTTAACATTTCATAATATCACGTGAACAGAACATGCCTTAAATGTTAAGTGAACATCATCTCCACTCTTCAGTTCAAGATTATGGACTGCCAGTCTTGTTACATCAACAGACATCTCATCACCATGGACATCGACCAGAACCCGCATTAGATGACCATTTGGAAATATATTGATGATCTTGCCGCTTATCAGGTTCCTTGCACTTGTTCCCTGGTTGGACTTCATCAGGATGATCTCCTCCGGCCTGATGCAAGCCTTCACACGATCCCCTTCGCCCAGAGGCATGAAAACCGCTGTCAGATCAAAGTTTTCTGTAGATACACCCATCACACCCTCATCCCTGTCCAGGGAGACAACTTTTCCGTCAAATATATTCTTCATGCCAACAAACCTCGCTACAAATTCACTTTCAGGCTTATAAAAAATTTTCTCAGGTATTCCAACCTCTTCAACTGTTCCTTTGTTCAGAACAGCTACCCGGTCACCAAGTATCATCGCTTCCACCTGGTCGTGTGTCACGTAGATGCTTGTTACGCCGATCTCTTTTTGTAATCGCTTCATCTCGTATCTCAATCGTTCACGAGCGATCGCATCCAGACTGCTTAACGGCTCATCCATCAGGATACATCGCGGGTCTGTTACGATTGCCCTTGCAAGTGCGACCCGCTGTTGTTCACCTCCACTCAGTTTCATCGGATTCATATTATCGAATCCATCAAGACCAACGGTTTCAAGCGCTTCTTTCACTCTGTTTTTGTTATCTATCCCTCTTGCTTTCAAACCGAATCTAACGTTCTCAAATACACTTAAATGTGGGAATAGTGCATAATTCTGGAATACGAAACCGATATCCCTCTTTTCCGGAGGCACATTATTTATTCGTGCTCCATCCACATAGATATCACCTCTATCTTCCTTTTCCAGCCCGGCAATGATTGAAAGTGTGGTTGTTTTTCCACATCCGGAAGGTCCGAGAAGAACAAGCATTTCCCCCTTTTTTGCATTCAGGTTCAATGATCGTAATACATCATTTTCTCCAAAAGACTTGCAGACCTCATCCAGACGGATCATTGTACCTCCCAAAATATTTGAACACAATAAGCGTTGTGAAAGCAGAAAACATCAGGAGCAAAGAGAGAGCAACTGAAGCACCAAGATCGCCTGACATAGCATGCATATAGATGCCGATCGTCATCGTCTCGGTCCTGTACGGTATGCATCCCGCTACCATCGCAGTTGCACCGAACTCACCAAGCGCACGGGCCCATGTCATTACAACTCCCGAAATAATTCCGTTGCGTGCAAGTGGAAGCGATATTTTCCTGAATGTGTAGAATTCCGATGCTCCAAGTGTTCTCGCAGCTTTTATAGTGTCGGGATTGATCGATTCGAATGCAGTCCTTGCCGAGCGTATTAAGAATGGAGATGCGACAAAGAGTTGTGCGATGATTATTCCCTTTATCGTGAATAGAACCTCGAAATGCCTGAATATTCCCTGACCCCCGAATGCGATGAGTATCGCAAGACCACATACAAGCGGAGGAGATACGATTGGAAGATCAATTAATGTATCAAGGATACTACTGCCCCTGAACCGTCTGGTTGCAAGGAAGTATGCGCTCGGAACCCCGAAAAAAAGTGCAAGAAGGACAACGACAAACGATGTCTCAAGGCTGAGTATGATGGATGAGAATATCTCTGGCGATCTGATCACATCGATGAACTCAGTGAACGATGTTGCAGTAAGAAGGCATGCGATTACGGACACAATAAAACCAAAGAAGATACCAGCTATCAGGGACAGTAAAATATGAAAAGATGAACATGGATATATGGAATTTAACCGCTTTTCGCACAAACCATATCCTACCATAATCCTCTACCTTCCATTGGATAGCTTATTTTTCCATCACAAGGAAATCGATCGCATCCTCAAACTGCTTTACCCTGCCACCGCCCTCTGCGATCTTCGCCATCATCATCTTTTCATCCACTACTTTTACTCCTGCAATCATATCCACACCGTAATCAAACAAAACATCAGACATCGGTGTGCTCGGACCGAGAACAATTGTAAATCCCTGGCTCAACTCCAGTAATCGCTCGATCGACTTGTTTATGATCGCAGAACTTGTTATCACAACAATATCCGCTTTTGGAACGAAATGTTCTGATGCGGTATCAGGCATGTCCCCCTTTTTGGGCTGCTGCTCTATGACCCATAGTTCATCTGCACATTTTCGCAGTTCATCCGCAACCGGAAAATGACCGATCATCGCTATTTTCTTCCCAATGCCGTTCTCAAGCAGGAAATCGTTGACATTTAATTCTTTACCTTGTGGAGAGATCAACGAGTTGATTGCTGCAAGACCCAGACCTGCTTCTATCATGTTCCATGATCGTAAGTATCCTGCAAGTTCGGGTGCCGTTTTTTCGGTCAATCTGCCAATATCCCGCACCATGGAATTATGTGGTGCACCAAAATTTTTTGCAACTCCACAGTTTCTGCTCAAAACACCAATCCATGTATAGCCGACACGAACATCCCGGACTTTTGTATCTGGCAGATCAGAGATCAGGTCATCTATCAATTTCATATACATCACTCATTAGTTTCAACATTCCTCATTAGTTTCATATACAGTACTCCCTAACTTTCGTCTGGATATGGGATAAAACCGTATTTCTCGTATATCGCCTTGCCTTCATCAGATGTGACAAAATCAACAAAATTTCCTGCATATTCTTTATTTTCCGAAAATGTCAGCACACCTATCGGAATTTTCTTTATGGTGTTCTCATTCTCAGGTATCTCTACGACATCCGTTTCATCCAAAGCAAAAAGCACAGATTCCCTCCATGTGATCGCTGCATCCACATCTCCTCTGGATACATAAACGATGAGTGCATTTACAGTGGCACCACGAACGATGGTGTTTTTCTCCACAGCATCCTTTATCCCATTCTTTTCCAGTATCTTATTTCCTAATTCGCCGATCGCACTGGCTTTTGGATCTCCCATAGCAACTCTTACCCCGGGCTTTGTGAGATCTGCCAGACAGGTTATATTCGCAGGATTTCCCTTTGGGACTGCTATTACAGGTACGTGGTAGGCTACGATCTTTTCATAATCAATAAAACTCTTCTCTTTAGCAATATCGAAATAGTACATTGCCCCGGGCTGGTAAACATCTCCCATTTGCGCAAGTCCAACCTGGTTTAATAGGTGACCCGAACCGGCATAGTTGTAAACGATTGAAATACCATATTTCTCCCTATATAGTGTTCCGATCTCATCCATTGGCGTTCTCATTCCGGCACCACAATATACCATAAGCGACTGCGGTTTTTCTATTGCTGGTGGTGTAAGTTCACTGGCAGTTCCACCAACTGTTCTGACTTGCTCCTGTTCCTCTCCGATGCATCCAAGTGTAATTACACTGCAAAGTATGATCATTGTCATGAAAAATATTATTTTTTTCATTATGTTTCCTCTGCATATCTATTTAGTTGTGTATGTCCAGTTGTGTATGCCTGTATCCGGTGTCACTTTGCATGTGTAACATGCTGTTATAGATTTCTGTTTGTATTTCTGTTTGTATAAATACGTTATGTTTAAATATCATAACGCTTTAAATTGCAAATAACCATTGATCAAATGGTGGTAATTGGAATACAGTATCTTCTGAGGTTAATCACATGGACGAAAATATCCAGCAAATCCGTGACCCTGAACTGCTTTCACAGATCGGGAAGGTGGTTTCGTTCCACGGATACCTGAGTACCGGGGCATTCATAGGTATCCAGATGTTCAACATTGCAAAAAA
>Ga0255426_10141_pt1 | contig 14748 bp, 8 predicted proteins | sample ANMaggSeSYBR02J9_FD_182666 | JGI IMG/M metagenome (GOLD analysis project Ga0255426, IMG submission 182666) | Sediment cell enrichment communities from methane seep in Santa Monica Basin, California, United Staets - ANME aggregate JGI... | ecosystem: Environmental > Aquatic > Marine > Cold seeps >...
TCATGCTGAGTTTGTCTGTCTCAAAAGCTGTAAAAAGATAGGCGCAACGAGGATTCGAAGCCGCCTCACCACAGATAGTGACTTCTTTGTTGTTTTTCTTGCAGATCGAAACCACATCGAGGATTGTAGAAATCACAGCAGGATGGAGAGGATCATACAGTGATGCTACCTTCTGGTTGTTTCTGTCCACCGCCAGAGTGTATTGGATAAGATCATTGGTACCAATACTCACGAAATCCACATAGTGAAGCAATCTATCCAGAATTTTAACAGCACCCGGAACCTCGACCATTATGCCGATATTTATTGTTGTATCAAACGGAGCCCCTCTTTTCTCCAGTAAATTCTTTTCTTCATCCAAAAGAGAAGTAATGCTCCTGACCTCGCCTACTGATGTTATCATGGGAAATAGTATTTTTATGTGCCCAAAAGCCGATGCTTTTAATATAGCTCTTATCTGTGTTCTGAAGATATCATCCAGCTCAAGAGAAACCCTGATCGATCTCCAGCCAAGATACGGATTCTGTTCCTTAGGGTAATCGAGATAAGATAAGAATTTATCCCCGCCGACATCGAGTGTACGGATAGTCACCGACCTTCCTTCCGCGCCTTCTACTACCTTTTTATATAATAAAAACTGCTCATTTTCCGATGGAAATTCCTTTCTAACAAGAAAGGGAAACTCAGTTCTGTAAAGTCCTATATGCTCAGCCCCGTATTTTTTGACCAGTTCCAGGTCTGACAAGAGTCCTATATTTGCGCCAAGCCTGATTTCATAACCATCTTTTGTCTTGGCCACCAAGTCTCTCAGGACATCGAGTCGTTGAAACTTGTTTGCCTTTTCTGCCTTTAACCTGGTGTATTCGTCAATAATCACCCGCGGAGGTTTGCTGAAGACAAGGCCTGATGTACCGTCAACGATTAAAAAATCGTTTTCTTTTACAGTATCCAGCATGTCCCTTACACCGATCACCATCGGTATCTCAAACGACTTGGCCAAGATCACCGCATGAGATGTCTTCCCGCCTCTGGAAAGGACAATTCCTTTTAAGTTGTCCTGCCTAAGGCCGATAAGGTCTATAGGCGAAATATCAGAAGCAATAACAACTGTTTTACTTGCAAATTGTCTGGATTTGCTTCCTTCATATCCAAGGAGTTTTCTCAACACCCGCTTGCCTATATCCTCTATGTCAGAGCTCCTCTCTCTTAAATAGGGATCCTCCATGCCGGAAAAAAACTCTACATATTTCAAGACAGCTTTTTTCAGGGCATATTCGGCACAAGAGCCTTCTTCCTTAATATGCGCTATTATTTTCTTTTTAAATGACCTGTCCTGGAGCGCCATGACCTGGGCATCAAGGATAGCTTCATCTTGCCCTGACATATCTTTTACGTGTTTTGTAAGAGCTATGATTTCTTCCTGAGACCGTCTAAACGCAGCTTCAAGCCTGCTGATTTCAGATGAAACGTCCTCTGTTTCCTCATATTCTATCTGGTCAAAGCCGATACTTTCCCCCAGATAGTGAGCATGACCTTCGGCAAAACCAGGCGATACAGGCATGCCCCTGATCAGACCCTTTTTTCCCTTTTTTGCTGTTTTTTCAGCGTGTATTTCCACTTCTTCTAACAGCTTTTCCTCCAAGTCTCGCCTATCCTGCCGCTCCTTTTTCAGGTCATCAAGAAGACCGGTATACGCTACTGTAGCGGAAATTTGGCTGGCTATGGTTGAAAACAGGGCAATATCGGATTCTGTAACAGCATCTTCGTGCACGGTTTGAACAACAAGCACGCCGAGCGGATTCTGAAGGTGGACTAGAGGGACACCCAGATATGTGCTATAGATCTCTTCACCGCTTTTTTCGAAAAAATTGTATCTGGGATGTGTAGCAGGATTTACAACAAAGACCGGCTGCATCTCTTCCAAAACAAGACCGGTAAGTCCTTCATGAATGCTCATTCGAACTCTGCCTATGGATTCTTTACGTAATACGACGGTTGCCTGTAATACAAGAGACTGTTTATCTGTATCCAGAAGATATACGGAACATACATCTGTGTTAAATTTGCCGGCAACAAGTTCGACAATTTTTTCCAGCGTCCTGTGCGGTCGGGAAGATTCGGTTATTATCCTTCCGATATCTTCCAGTATGGAGACCCTGTCTTTTTTCATTTTTATTTTACTCCTTGCATTCCTGTCAATCGGTGGAATGTATCCCACAATCTGTCAAATCAATTGAGACCCGCCATTCTTCTCACTTCAGTTCCTGAAACAATCTATTTGGAGGAAGGATGCGAGCGAAAGATAATCGATAGGGTTGCTTAACGGGGGAAACAACAAAGCAGGGAACTTCCGGATAATTGTCACGAAAAGATCGTAAACCGGATAAATCGCTTGATGAGGGTTGGCGCTTAAATTTACATTCGATAGCGTATAAAAGTCTTGAGCCACGGCCGATGAGAAAATCGACTTCGGCTCCATGACTTGTCCGCCAAAAAAACAGTTTCCAGTCTTTTTGATCGTATTCATTGAGACGAACAATTTCCTGGAGTATCCATTGTTCAAAAAGGCGCCCCTGTTCCAAAGGGGTGGGTGGATCTTGAAGACTGCCTAAGAGAGCTCGTGTTACGCCATTGTCGAAAAAATAGAATTTCGGTTGGTGGCTCATGCGTTTTCTTGCACTTTTCAAATACGGATAGAGAAAAAAACCGACAAGCGTATCTTCCAGAATGGAATAATATTCCTTCACGGTCGATAACGCCACCTGGCAATCACGGGAAACAGCGGAAAAATTGACTTGTTCAGAATATTGGGCCACGGCAACATCCAAAAAATTTTGAAAACCTTGCAAATTACGCACCAGGGCTTCTGCCTTGATTTCTTCTCTGAGATAGGTGATGGCATAGGCTCTCAGGAAATCACGGGCTTCCTTTGTTTTATTCTGTTTGAGGGTGCTGTAGATTTTTGGGAGAGAACCGTATGACAGAACCCATTGAAGGTTAAAGTCACTGGGCAATTCGTCAAGGGTTAACGGGTGCATTGTACGATATAAAGCCCTTCCTCCGAGGAGATTGGAGGCCCCGTGCCGTAGTTTTCGGGCAGAAGAGCCGCACAGAATAAATTGAAGATCAGGTCTCCGCTCCATGAGAGAGTGTACGATATCCAGAAGTTTCGGGACGCGCTGGATCTCATCAATAAGTATTCTATCCCCGCCGTCAGGCTCAAGATCGTCTATTTGCTGTCTCAGAAGATTTGGGGTTTTGTTGTAGGACAACTGAAGTTCCGGGTCGAGAAGGTCAATAATCAAATGAGGTTTTTCATTGTGAAGCAGGGTGCTTTTACCCACTTGCCTCGGCCCAAAAAGAAAAAAGCTGGTTTCCGGCAATCGGTTTTGCAGGGTTCTTTTAAACATAACTATTAATATACCGTGTAGATTAACAACTTGTCAACAAAAATGTTGTCTCGACCAAACTACATCAAGAAAGTCTCCACCTCATACTTAGAGCCTATTTCAGTAGGCCATGCACACATGGTTCGTGCCCTTCCAACTGGCCTTACCTACTTTTATGGCCACCGTTAACTGTAAACCGTTAAGGGTTAACGGTTATACGTTTTATGTTACTTGTCTTTTCAATTCTCCTCTACTTACCCCAATAAACAACCCTTTTTACAAACGCTCCCGAGCCTGCCCTGTCGCGCTTTTCAATCATTTTTTCCAGCCTCTTATGCCGGGAAGTTATTATTGTCCTGCTCTCCATCGAGGTCAACAACTCCTCTAAGTCTCTGCACCTCCACCGGGAAGCCACTATGTTGATCTTGACAACCCCTTTGTATCCTTTTGGAAAAAGCCGCATGCCTCCCTGGGGCAGGGCATAGCCTCTTTTGCTCCCCTCAGGTTCCAGGGGATTGGCGTAGGACGCAAACTGAGCGCAGGGAAACATAATCCGTATTTCACCGAGGGAGTCGATCTCATAGATGTACAAGTAAAGAGAGGCCGACGGGGTGATGTGGAAAGAATACATGTCGGATGAACCCAGGACCATGCCTTTCGGCACTTTTTTGATTAAATAGAATCCTTCTTCTCCACTCCGGAGCAGATATTTAAATTTGACCTCTGTTCGTAACGGTTCATTAAGGGCGTTAAGCAGGCCCATGAGCCTGTTATGCCAGGGAAATACCCAAGTGGTTAGATTGAGATGGCATTCGGCCAGACCGTATTGCCCCCTTTCCAGCAGTCTGACGGCCAGGGGGAAAGAGGAACAGTACCAGGAAATACCCAGGATAATCGCGGCAACAAGAACTGCGGCTGCCGGCCACAGGCGTGACAAGCCCTTTTTAAGCAAACCAAGATGTTTCGCGGCCTCTTCAAGGCTGGATACCGCCTTAAGCTCGACCTGGATGCTTTTGGCTTGGGCAAGTATCTCATCTGTTACATCATTCTTATTTGCCCTGGGGTAGAAAATAATGCTTGCGTGGGGAAGTTCGCTTATCGCACCTTTTAGCTTTGCATCCAGGCCGGCAATTGGTCCTATGCGGCCTTTTATGGCATCTGAAATCTCTCCGGTGGCGGCGATGCTCGTGGTATTTTTACCTCCAAGGTCACAGGCCAGGGCCAGGGCGCAGGCGAGGCTTCCGCTGCCTCCTGTCATGTTCCCTGCAAGGCTGTTACCCTGCCGGTCATTAACTTCGCAGAGAAATTCGTAACGCTCCCCGCGTTTCCATAGTCCCTTTCTCCCTAAAAGCCCCTCAGCAGACATGGCCGCCAGCCTGAAAGATCTCTTGACGTCCGGATTAAAATTATCTACGTAAACCAGATTGATAAGTCTTTCCAGATTCTCGGCCGGCTGGTCTGTGCGATCTACTTTTATTTCGCCGCAGCCGCCACCGGCAAAAGGAATGTACATTAGACCCACTCTCCCTCACCTATTGCGGCGAAACCGCACGCTGTTCATCTTCTCTTATTCTAACTGTGTCCCAGGCGATATCTTTTGGATCAATTTTTTCCGGCCCTATCTCTCCGTTTTTTACCTCGCCCTCGATGAATCTTTTTCCCTTTGAGTCCAAAACCGCCAGCTTTCTGCCCTCCATCTCTTTCCGATAAGGATCTTCCACGCTGAGGCTGACAAGGCCTATCCCCTTACGGCCCTTAATATCCCTGTATAGTATTTTAAACTTGCCTCCCTTGGTAAAAAATGAAAAATGGGGGGGATGTGTCTCTGCCGCCATTTTAAAGCCGACATCTATCCGGGTAAACCTTTCAACTTCCCGCAGATCCGTCCGACACCGGTCACAGCAGGACAAATGCGCAAGGGTCTCCTCCCTCATCTCAGGGGAAATCCGCCCCACCAGAAAGTCAAAAAGCCGTGACCTGGGTGGGTGCTGCCGGTCAATCCGCCCGGATGCGCCTACCTGCCAGAGCCTCAGGGCCTGATTAAGGGTCATGACATCAGCACCGCCAAGGGAAATCATTTGATCTTTTCTATTTCTTTCTCTGTCCATCCTCTACCTTCCAGAAAACCATTCAGGCGATTTCTGATATCCCTATATCTCCGCCGCACGGTTTCTCTTGATATGTTAAGAATTTGTCCAATTTCTTCATAAGGCGCCCCGTCAATAACGCGGCTTACGAAAATAAATCTTTCTTCATTTGCAAGTCCTGTCATGAATTCGTTTATGTCCTTGAGCAATGCCCTTCGAGCCAGCAATTTGTCCTGGGAGAGGCCTTTCGCTCCAAGGTTCTCAATATCGGCAGGCTCGCCTGCTTCGGTTGAAAAATTCGAAGCAGGGGTTTGCTTTTTTTCATAGCGGTATTCTTTTTTGTCAGTGTTCGAGGGTGTCTGACCTTGTCCGGCCTGCAGCGCATCCTGCCCGGTGACCCCTTCCCAATTTTTTGAATTAACTCTTTTGATGTGATAGCATTTGTTAATATAATTTTTTAGATGGCCGCCCAGTCTGATCTTGAGCCAGCTCTCCTGTTGTTTCAGTGTATATTCGGGTTCGAGTTTTTCAAAAAGGTCATAAAGCTTAAGTACGGCCTCTGAAACCAGATCATTTTCATCTACCAAAAATTTTTCTGAAAACCGGGATCTCGATACATTAAACAGCGTTACCGCCATTTTCCGGGCCATTTGGCAAGCAACAGGGATATGCTTATTCACAAATTGATCCCGAACATGCTCTGATAATCTATCCTCCAGATTTTCCAGTATATTTTTTCCGTTTTTAACGTCAGCCGGGCCGGTTTCCTGATCCGGATCGTATATATCTTCGAGTTCAATCATCCCGAGCTCATATAATTCTTCCTCTTTCACAAGATTGCAGTATTTTTGGGCGGTTTTGCCGGCCAGAGACCTCAGCGCTTGATCATGTTGCCTGTAAAAATAGGCCGGATCCAGGGATTTTTCCGGAATATCTTCTCTTTTGGGTAAACCAACCAGGCTCATAATTCATCTCCTGTGGATAAATACGAATTCCTGAAAGAATATCCCCTGTCTCGCAAAATCCTTCCGAGACAGGAGTCTCTCTCTTAAATAACCGAGGGCCTTCTTCCGTTCTATTTCCGATGTTGACCTGTAAACCGCTCCGTAGGCTTCATCCAGATCACGGGCCGGCCAGCGGGATGCCAGAATGTAAATGGTTTCTTCAGTCGTCTTCTGACCAACGGAGAGCTCCTCAAGGTAGTACCATTCGTCGCCTTTGGAGGGAATCTGGTACCTGACCGAAGGATGAACCGGGTTTTCTTCAATGTTATAGACAGGATCAGGGAATATTCGAAAGACCTTTCCGGCTTCATCTATCTGAAAAATATATAAAAAACTCCTGTCGCTGGTCGAGCAGAAGAGCCTGTAATTGTCCCTGTGCGTGAGGGTCAGCCCTGTCAGCTCTTCCGAATTAACGTCCACAATGGCAGAGGGGCTTTCCCCGGGATTCTGGTGCTGGAATCCAAGTTCCACATTAAGAGGCGCTTTGATGCCGTTTAGCATGGAAGAAGCCCCCCGGATGTTTGCCAGCCCGGACAGGAGAACCTCCGCTTCTTTATATCGCCCCCTTTCAAGAAGGCTTTTTGCATCCGCCAGTTTGCCTTTCATAATGCCCTTTCCAGCCACATGTTCCTCCTCCGCCAGTATGCCCATTATTTCTGCGAGAAGGACGATTTTTTTCTGTTCATCCGCGGTAATCTCATTTTTTCCAGGCGGCTTTAAGCGGTATTCCTCTTTCTTTTCCTTTAAAATCGTCTTTTTCACTGCCACGCAAAGCCTTTCCATTTCAGGACCGGAAAATCCCAGGCGCTTGCCTAACTTTTCCAAACTTCGCTCTTCCCCGTCCGTGATTTCCCCCACCTTACCTTCGACACCAAGGATATACTTCCTGCACTTTCCGCCATACGTCTTTTCAGGATCAGGCCAAATAATGCCAGCAATGAAAACGATGAAAATTATGAATACCGCACCTCCCCCGGCCGCCCACCACAGCCGGGGCCATCGCGCCATGCCGCAGGAAGCGCACTTAAAAAAAGAATATTCCCCGGCCTCCGGCTCGTTGACGTGTCCATTTCTGCATTCCCATTTGCCATGCAGTATCATAATCAGCTCCTTTCATGCCCAGGGGCATGGAGATTGAATTTTTTGCGAAAATTTTCGATAATACCAAGATCTTTTTGATAAAAGGAATGTTTTTCATCCTTTAGTTCGCTGAGTCTTTCCTTAAGGTATTTATCGGTCACAAGCCAGAGCGCCTCTTTATCGTCCCTGGTTTTGGCGGATTTTGCCTTTTTGTTTATCTCCGACTCAAGTTTTTCCAGGCAAGTAGCGTCTCCCGTCTTTTTATCTATCTCTTTTTCGGCCTGTACATCCCTTAAGGTTCGCTCTACTTCTTTCCATTCCCGGCAGAGATTTTCATTTCTCATGGTACTTGTGGCTTGATCAGAATAATGCAGGTAAATTTTACTGTAATTATCTTCCGGGTCCTCCTCCTCTTTCAGAAAACCGAGGATTCTGCCCATAAGGGCGGCATTCTCCGCCCTCAGGTGAATGTCAATCAGCCGCGGGTCCGGGGGCATGATGTCCGGGAAATTTATCTGTTTGTTGACATGGCACGGGCTCGAGTATCCATCGTACGTTTCTTTATAATTTTTCACCAGATCGATATTTCTCATGCAAAAAACACCCATCTCGCTGGTAAATACCATCCGGTATGGTTCCTGTAGTGAATTGAATCGCGCCCGGTCTGCATTGTACTCCGTGAGATCGTTCCATACTGGATGAGTTCTGATATCATTTGTGTTAGACACACCGGCCCATTTCATTTCAAACAGACCGGGGACATGATCAATGGTCTTATCATGGGTGTGTACCTTAAGAAACCAGCCGGCCTCTTTCTTCTTTTTACTAAAGATATCTCTCCTGGCAGCTTCGTCTGTTTGAACCAAAAGATCACAGATATTAACGGATTCAATGGCCCTAAAGGTCTCACGACAGGCTGTAAAGACGCTGCTTTTAAAAGTCTCGGGATCTGTAAGCACTTTCCTGAAAAGGGCGTTTTCTAATCCACCTTTGCAAACCGACTTTAAAATCTTTTCCGCCTCCTCGTCCAGATCAGTGACGGGAATCGGGATATTATACGCCTCGAACAATGATTTAAAAAACCCCTTAAAAGAATCTGACAGCTCATCTTTTTTAGTCATCTTACGGATAATGCCCATCAAACCCTGGTTTACCTGGTCATCACCCATTTGATTTTTCAGGTTGTCAAGCACTTCAAACATATTATCGAGATACATATTTTGCCAGTTTGTCAGATTTTCCTTGTAACGGTTCAGCCGGCTCTGCAATGCCCTCAATTTATCCTCTGCTCTGGTGATCAAATCGTAGGCAACGCCGAAAAATATCCTCTGTTTCCCCATGTTCATAAAAAGAGAAAGCTCCTGTTCGCACAGCCAGTTGGCATGTTTCTTCAATTCCCACCTGTATTTAGGATAAAGATCGTCCCTGAACCTCTCAATGCGCCAATCGACCTTTTTTTTGCTATCTATGACACGCCTTTCAGATGATTGTTTCCCCTCGGAAAACCCGGTCCCTTCGTTGTGCAGCCTGTCCAGCAACAAAGAAACAAGGCCTTCGGTATGTTTAGGGCCTTTCTCCTTATCTCCCACATAACTCCCGATTAAACTTTCTATCTTTTCTTCTGTCTTTCCCCAGAGGTTGGCCCCGTTATTCCGTATGGTTTGAACATAGACCCCGGACTTTTTTGTATCCTCGCCCTCTTTTATTCTGTCAAGCGCCTCGTCTTTAACCTTACGTATTTCTTGTAATAAACCATCCTCGTCAAAGTCTTTGGCCGCTATTCTATTGAATATGGCTCTTTTCCACTCGTTGGTATCATTATTGATTGAATCCGTAACGGTGCCGGTATCCTGTTTTTCTAAATCCTTTCTCAGTATTTTTTCAGTGAGCCCTAATTCTCGGATAAATTTTTCTACGTCATTCTTTAAGTCGGAAAAACCACGGGCTTTAATAAAAAGGGCGTATTGGCAGCAATAAGCGGTAAAGCCGAATGCAAGGGCGTTCATGATCTGGGGGGCGGGAAACTCGATAGTCGAAACGCCTGTGGCAAAGAATGATTTTGCCCGGTTTAAAAGCCGGTCGGGACTGTAGTAGGCATCCTTGCCTTCTATATCGATTCTCTTTGCCCGCATGGTTTCACCGATCCCCGGCATCAACTCGAAAAATATCCTGCGGGCCACCTGTTTTTCAAGGGATGCCCTGTTCAATGATTTCTCTTCAGAGTTCACCGCTCCAAACAGGTAGCAATTGTCGACCGGCGATAAGTCGGATACGATCTCACTTGCGCCTGATACTGGATATCGGGCCTCAAATGGTCTGTATTCTCCGGCCTTTTCCCCAAAATGATCAAACAGGGCATGGCTGGTTTCTGTATTATTTGTTTTAAGTGTGGTCAATATCCCCTTGGTGGTGTAATACTCCAGTTCTTTCAGGGCCGCATAGCAATTACTTTGCATAGTCTGATCCGGATTTTCAGAACCGATTATGAAAAATCCAAGGCTCTTGTAGTTACGCTGCATATTATCAAGTTCATCTCTGGCATTGTAGCAGACATCAAGAAATGTGCCGCTTCCGGTGCCGCCGAAAAGAGAGCAGACTATGTATACATCAAAACCATCTGTGTTGCCGGCAGAAGTAGCTTCAACGACAGCTCTGTTAAAAGTTTGGCGAAATTCATGCACGTTGTAATGGAAAGCAAGCTTGCCAAAAGGCCGCACGCCGCCGGCGCCCTCTGTAAAGTTACATTTCAGGGGCAGGTTTTCGGGATACCAGAGCTTTACATTGTCATGACTTACGGGGTCGCCACCAAGATTTTTGGACAGCTCAACCCGCTCAACATCATCAAAAATAATATTTTGCCCCAAGACTATCTCATTAACATCCTGACCAATTTCGACACCTTTAGTCGCGCACGTGTCCACATGGATGAACCGAATACGGGGAAAGGCGAAAAGGCTGCCGTACTCTTCAACAATAAGCCGCCGGATTTTCATAAGCACTACCTTGCCTATGCCTCCAAGTCCTACAATAACCGCTGCTCTTGGCATAACGTTATTCCTTTCTTTATCTTTTTTTCACCCACACCAGGTACGCCGCGCTTCCGGCAAGGGATAGAAACATTAATATAACCATCAGGTTGAAACTTCGATACCCGGCAGGTTCCAGAGAACCTGTCAACCAGGCAACCGACCAGCAGATGCAAAATATCACACCGATTCCCCTGGCATTTTTTGCCCTCTGAGCAATGAGAAAAAAGACTCGCCTTATCCCCCACCAGCAGAGGAGAATAACCAGGGCTACGACCACAGAGATGATGATCTCCCTGGAAATCAAATTTTCGGGCGGTAAGCTCCCGCCGTAAAACTTCAGCCATAAAAATTCCCTTAAAGAAAAAAACATGATTCCCTCCTTTATTGATGTTTAAAAGAAAGTCTCCAGATAAAAAGTGTATCCTCCAAATTGGGCGGCAGCCCCTCTTTGAAAGTCTGTTTATCTCTAACATGGGTCTGACGGGTGCCTTGAATGCCCATAGTCGATAAAATATCGTTTCCGGTTTTGGAAGCCGGTTGAGTCGGTTCCTGCTCTTCTAAAAGCTTAAGGCAAATCTTTTGGGGCTCGGCTATGGCTTTTGCAGAAGCAAGAATAATGATTTCCTCTTTGCCCTTGTTCTGGTCCAGATAGATCCAGTCGTATGTAGATGAAGGGATTCTGTAGACTTGAGCTGATGAAACAGGATTGGTCTCCTTGCTGAATTCCGGATTGGGAAACAGACTGCTCACCTCTTTCTGGGAATCCACCTGAAACACGTATACATGGCAATTCCGGTCGGGAATGAAGGATATGCTGTAGTTATCTCTGGAGGTAAGGATAGTCCCGGGATGGAGATTCAGCAATTCCTTGCCTCGAAGGTATTTTACTTCTGTTTTCAGGAAAGGACGCGCTGATGTCTCTTTGAAGGGTTTCAGGGTGTTTACCACTGTCACCCTTCTGTTTTGACTTCGCCCCTCTTCCGTTTTATTATCTCCTATGCTCATTTCCTTTCCGTACCCCCGGGCCTGAAGCTGCCTGGGCGAGAGACTGTAGTAACTTGTGAGGTACTCTTTTACAGACTCAGCCCTCTTCTGTGAAAGCCACAGGTTGTGACTGTCACTCCCCAGGCTGCATGTATGCCCCTGGATCTCAAAAATGTACCCCTTCAAGTCATCATCGCTCAATGCTTTGCCCAGAGCCTGAAGATAGGGAACAGCCTCAGGGGAGATCTGGTGTTGGTTTAACCGGAATGGGATGTAGATATCTATTATGGGGTTTTTGTACCGGGGATGTGAAGCAGCTCCCATGGTCGTTATCCGCTCTTCCCCTGGGGTCGCAGTGGGCAACAATCGCTGTTTGATGGCATCCGATGACGGGATATCCTGTGCCCATCCGGAACCGGTCAGCGCCAGGATCGACACCAAAACAATCCAAAAACTCATCCGTGTAATTTGATGTGACATTTTAACACCTCCTATAAAATAAGTTGTCAGGAAAAAGTTGTCAGTGGACAGTTGTCAGGGTGCAGGTCATTAGTCATCCATTTAGAGGTTATTTCTTTTTGATCTAATTAGGCCAACCAGCATAGCTGAAAGTTCTCTGGTTTCGTTGATCCACTCTTTTCCTATTTTATCCGGTATATAGCCAATATCGATCCCAATATAAATTTGAGTCCGCAACTCACCGCATGAACCCTTAGAATAGGACAAAAAGTTTACACATTCTTTAATTGATTCTCTTTCCATACCTTCTGTATGTTGCAAGAAATTGACAGCCCGGAGCGAGTGATTTGGTCTTTAAACCCGTAATCCTTAAGAGAGGATAATGCTCTATAAATATTTGCACTCAACCTTGCCGCCCTTTTCCACACATCCAAATCTTCAAATCTCATTAAACTATCCTTTTCCTCAAAACTGCCCCCTGTTTCCTGCCCCCCTGTCCCCTTAAGTTCATCGTTCCCCAACCAGGATAAAAGGCGCCCAGAAAAAGGGATGCTCGTACCCTGCCTTTCTTATATCCTGCCTTGCCAGTCTCAGTGCCTCCAGGCTGTCCTTACCCTCTTTCAGATAGATGAAGAGCCTCTCGGAAAGCAGGTTGGTGGATTTGTGCTCCACGCTCCAGAGAGAGACCAGCACCGATCTTGCCCCGGCATACTGGAAAGCCCGCCCCAATCCCATGACTCCTTCCCCGCTTACATTTTTTCCCAGGCCGGTGTTGCAGGCGGTGAGGGCTGCCATATAAGCGTTCATCCTCATGCTCATCACCTCGGTCAGGGTGAGAAAGCCGTCTTTTTTGCTATCCTCGGGATCAGCTCCCACCTGGTTTAACACCAGGGCCGGTTCTTTGATATAGGGGATATCCTGGTCCAGTATCCCGTGAGTGGCAAAGATAAGGTACCTATAATCATCAAGTTCCTTTTTTCTTAATTCCTCCTCGGAGGCAAAGAGACCGGTTAAGATATCCGCTTCGTTTCCAAAAAGGCCTTTGAGCATTTCCGCCAGCATGGAGGTGAGAGGAAGATCAGGAAAAATGCTCCCCTTTTTTCCCAGTTTGGCATTCCAATCCCCGGCCACCGGTTTCATCAGGTTAAACTCCGGTTCCTTTTGGGCCACAATTATCTTCTTCTCTTTGAGCCGGCCATCGGCCAGATTAAAGATAGGATCGGCAAGACAGAGAATGGCCTTTTTTGCCTTCTTTTCTTTTTTTAAGTTTCTGATAATAGAAAGGGCGGTTGCTGATTGATAGTAGCTTATTTGGTAGTCATCTCCCAGATAACTTATCCCTTTTCCATAGGAACCGTATCTGGTGTTGGCCATTTCTATCTTAAGGGGTATTTCGGCAGTAAGGGCCTCAAAGGGGATTACCCCTAAGATCTCATCCGGGATGATGATAATCTTTTTATCTTTTTTGATTAAGGGAAGAAAATCTTTGAGAAGGAGGCTATAAAGCCTTTGAGAAAGCTTGGTATCAAGGGGATATATCCTCCCTTGATTTACCATCTTTACAAACTGGGACCTATATTTTTTCACCAGGTTATTCAACTCCTCCCTCATAAGGGGTATCCTGATAAATTTTGCTATCTTTACCCCGGCTGCCTCTTTTTTTATCATCCAGGCCAATAGGCAGGTTTCGGTCACCTCATATTCAATGAGGACTTCATTGGTCTTCAGGATTAGTTCTTCTAACCTTGCCGGCTTTGGATATTTCAGGGAGGCATACTCCGGATATTCCCTTCTTAAGAGGCCAATAAACTCCCTTTTCTCATCCTTTAAACCGGTAAGCTCTTTTTCTATCTCTTTTAACCTTCCGGTATTTTTCTTTTTAAAGGCGATCTCCTGCTGTTTATAGAGGGAGGCAATACGGTTGATGATATTTTCTTCCTTTTGGGAAAGCGAGGAAGGAAGATTGAGGGTTTCCGTGGCATGCCTTCTTGCTATTGTTTCCGATAAAATCCTTGCTTTGGTGTTTTCCGCCCAAAACAGGGATTCCTTAGAATCTTTCAGATAAAAAGAGACCCGCGCCAGCCCCTCATAGGGCTCCAGGCGGGGAAATCCCATCGCTTTTGCGGCAAAAAAGTTCTTTCTCTGGGAGGGGGTAAGCGATTCCCTCTGTCTTTCGATAAATTCCACCCCCTTCCGGTAATAATCTTTTGCCTTCTCATAGTCCTTAAGCCCCTCATAAGAAAGCCCAAGGCCGATATAGTCCGCCACCAGAAATGCGGCATTTCTCTTTTCTTCATCTATCTTGAGGCGTCGAGTGAATTTCTCCCGGGCCTTCTCATAGTCCTTTACCTCCAGGTAATACCTCCCCAGGCGGATAGGATGATTCAATCTCTCAAAGACCGCCCGGGCCTTATCAAGCCTTCCCTCTTCCAGATAGACATCCCCCATGTTGGCCTCTGCTGTTCCTGTCGGCACCCCGATCTCCCTATGTATCTTCAAGGCCTTTTCATAATAGGAGAGGGCCTGGGGGTAGTCGCCTAAGGCCGAATAGACCTTGCCGATGTTTCCGAGGGCAGCACCTTCCCCCTTCCTGTCCCCGATCTCCCTGTCTATCTTCAAGGCCTTTTCATAATAGGAGAGGGCCTGGGGGTAGTCGCCTAAATTTGTATAGACAACGCCGATGTTTGTGAGGGCATCACCTTCCCCGTTCCTGTCT
>Ga0255426_10143_pt1 | contig 14724 bp, 10 predicted proteins | sample ANMaggSeSYBR02J9_FD_182666 | JGI IMG/M metagenome (GOLD analysis project Ga0255426, IMG submission 182666) | Sediment cell enrichment communities from methane seep in Santa Monica Basin, California, United Staets - ANME aggregate JGI... | ecosystem: Environmental > Aquatic > Marine > Cold seeps >...
TAAAAGTTTTAACGCATAAAAAAAACTTATGAATATATAAAATTAAATGTTTTGACAAGTCAATAAAAAAATTTAAAGATTACACACGCTAATTTAAGAAACCTGAAGTATTCAGAATTGAGGAGAGATAGCTTCTATGGCACCCTATCGTATCATGTACTGGAGGATCGAAAATGTTTGGATTTTCTATGTGTTAGCGGGTCTATCTACAGGAATTTTTCTTACAGGAGTGGCCATTCATATCTGGGTATGGAAAAAGAACAGTGGAGGATCACTGAATATTCCTTTTTCAAAGGAGGGAGTCAAAAAAACAATCTTAGATACGTTTTTGGGGCGACGAGTACTTCAGAATGAAATATCCGCCGGTATAATGCATCTTTTTTTGTTTTGGGGCTTTTTGTCCCTTTTTATCGGTACCGCCATCCTGTCTGTCCATCATTGGGTCATTTCATTCCTTAAAGGTACAGTTTATCTGGTCTTTTCCTTCGCTATGGAAATCGGGGGAATCATGCTCCTGACAGGAATAATATGGGCCCTTATTCGTCGGTACATTCAGCGCGTTCCCAGACTTGAGAGGCGACTGGAGGATGCGCTTGTGTCAGTGTGGCTCCTGCTGGCAGTCTTTTCAGGATTTATGCTGGAAGGGCTTTGAACTGACTGTCGCGGGTAGTGTTCTTTTTGAATATTCAGAAAAAATATTCGAAACGGTAGAAGAAATGGAATATGTCCTGAAAGGATACACTGACTCAACCCATGGCACCCTCAACATTGGCACGACCCGTAGTTTTGCAAGGTACCTTATGCCGGATCTCCTGGCTCGCTTCCAAAAACGTTTCCCCAAAGTGAAAATTATTCTGAAAGTAGGGAGTTCCCAGGAAATTGCAGACGGTGTTCAAAGCTTCACCTACGATGTAGGCATTATCTGCAGACTGCCATTTAAAGCTAAGCTAAAGGCGATCCCCTATACAAAAGAGGAATTTTGCCTGGTCGTATCATCGCAACACATATTTTCAAAATATGACGCGGTGTCTTTCAGAGAACTTCAGAACGAACCGGTCATTATCAGGGAAAACGGTTCAGGGTCAAGATATGCTATCCTCTCCCTGCTGAGTTCTTACAACGTTAAACCCACAATTTTATTAGAGGCCGCCAGTATAGAATTTATCAAGGAATATATTATTAAGGGTCAGGGAATATCCTTTCTTTATAAGCCTGAAATTAAGTTAGAAATCGCCCAGGGCCTTCTTACGCCTGTGCCGGTCAAAGAAGGCCCGATCTTTGTACAGACTGATACGATTTTCCCCCGAGACGTTGACCTTTCACCACCGGTAAAGGCATTCCTGCAATTGATCGAGGAGGAGATGCAAGGGTGATCATGCCGTATTCAATAATAAAATTACTAAATATAGAATGGAACTATATTACATGATAAACCAAAAAATTCAGGTCTGGTGGTGGTCAGTCTGGTGGTGGTCAGAGGAGGAATCATGGGAATTGAAATGAATTGGTCTAAATTTATCCAGAGGGTCTTTCAGTCTGCCGAGCCATATCTGAAAAAAAGAGGAGATATCCTTCATACCCAGGTAGCTCATCAATATACACTGGTTCTGATGAAGCAGGAAGGGGGTGATAAAAAGATCGTCGAGCCTGCCATCATCCTGCATGACGTCGGATGGTCTTCTCTGGACCCCATACAGATTCAGGCCGCATACGGTGTCAGGTCCGGAGGGAAAGAGGCGGATCGACTCAACCGCATCCATGAGCGGGAAGGCGCGGTGATCGCCCTGCAGATCCTTCAATCCCTGAAATATGCTCCACAATTTACAGATGAGATTATTTCCATTATCCAACGGCACGATTCGGGGATTACTGCTCGTAGTATAGAAGAACAAGTTGTCAAGGATGCGGACAAATTATGGCGATTTTCCAAAATAGGCTTTTGGGAGGAGATTGAAAGACAAGAACTTGAACCGGCAGAACTTTATCAATATCTATTAACACGATATCCAGAATGGTTTTTCACCGATACCGCGTTGATAATCGCAGGGAAAGAAATAAAAAAACGTGGTGTGGAAACAATGTAAAGCACAAGACATTAGGTCGAGTGCCCTCACCCCAACCGCTTGCTTTGTTAGGATTATTAATAGCTCAATAAATTTTTTGTATCCATTCACGGGGGTTGTTAAGTCATCATAACCATCTGAAATTATGAGAAAAAAATGACTTTATAGCCTATTGAAATAATTACAAAAAATCTAGATCTTTCATTATTAATATGTTAAGCCTCTATTTATTTAGCTATATTTAGGGTATCATTATATAATCGTGTTTTTTGGAATAAAGGAGTATTATGTTAACCAGAAAAAAAATAGTAATTGGGTTGCCGATTATTGTAATTTTGTTATCAGCTTTTGGTGCATACTTATTTCTTTCAAAAAATACTGACAAACAGTCTGTCAAAATTGGTGTTGTCTTGCCCTTGTCAGGTGACTTCCAAACATATGGAAGATATGGAGTTCAGGGTGCGAAAATGGCGGTGGATGAAATCAATAAAGCCGGTGGGGTCTTGAATGGAAGGCACCTGGAACTGATAATAGAAGATAATAAAACTGACCCTAATATTGCGGTCAAACAGATAAGAAAATTAATCCAGGAAGATGATGTTATTGCGGTAGTGGGACCTGTCAGCAGTACTGCCCGTGATGCAATGACCAGAGTTGCCAAACAATTTAAAACCCCCCTGCTATATGGTATCAGTTACGAGGGTAACAGGTATGACCGGTATTTATTTTGCTACAGCCCAATTCCTGATCATGTAATCACTCCAATAGTTCCTTTTATGGCAAAAAATTATGGTCCGTCATTCTATATTTTTGGCTATGATTATGTGTGGCCGCACGAAATGGCAGAAGCCATTAAAAGAGAAGTGAAAAAATTAAACTACAAAATATCAGGGGTTGAATTTACCCCTTTTGGCATAAAGGATTTTTCTTCAACTCTTAAAAAAATCAGGAAATCCAAAGCTGATGTTCTCATGCTGATCCTTCCTGGTCCTGACGGATTCAGCTTTATCCGGCAGTTTAATGAATCCGGTTTGAGAAAACATGTAAAAATCGTGGCAATCGCGTCTGATGAAACCTTTTTGCAAGCCCTGCCGCCGGAAGAACTTGAAGGTATAATAACAAATGTTCATTTTTTAAGCAGCCTTGAAAGCAAAGAAGCAAAATCATTTGTTGACCGACAGAAAAAAATGTTTGGGGATAACACAATAGTAACTTATTCTACAGAATCTCACTATGGCTTGATCAAACTTTTACAAAGAGCTATTGAAAAGGCCGGTACTGTTGATAGAGAAAAGATTGTTGATGCCATGGAGAATCTGACAATAATAGTAGGTAATGGTTCGGTGACAATGAGGACAGATCATCATATGAACTTGAATATGGTAATCTCCGAATTTACTGCCGGCAAACTCATTGCGAAAAAAAGTATCGGACTGGTAATCCCCGAAAATCAAAAAAAAGGTGAATAGTGACAGATGAGTTTACGTGTCAAAATCCTTTTATGGTTAATGCCGGTATTGTTTCCAATGCTGCTCATCATCTATCTCAATTATACAGCCCAAAGAAATGCTGCCGAAAAGCAGTTAATAAATACGAGTTCAATTATAATTGAGCATGGTGCCAGAGATCTGAATGATTATATCCTGCTGAAAGATACAACTTACCGGCTCCTGGTTGAGTCGCTTGTTAAAAGCTCAATTGATCCGAATAATGTCACAATAGAACAGGAGAGCGAAATTGGAAGGCAGATGAAAATTCATCCCGGCTTTTCCACAATACTTTTCACGGACAAAAAAGGCAGGGTACTATTTGGAAAGGTTGGTCTAAGCCGGGATGATATCCCGTTTTTACCACGCAATATTACCGGGGAAATTGCATTTGATAAAAATGAGCAAAAACATTTGACTGATTTATACCAAAAATGGAAAATGTCAGTTGCTAAATACCGGAACCAGATAGTTGACACCAGTAAGCTGATAGATGAGCTTAGCATATCCGGTGAAAAAAATTCCTTCAGATACCGGCAGGCACAGCAACGGTTAGTAGCCTTGAAAGAAGCCATAAAACAACCTCCGCATACTGTTTTTATCGGCGGGAAAAAATTGACTGACAAAGCTGGTTTACCTTTTCGCTCCAATACATTTATATTTGTCGTCCCGACTGAAACAGGTAAGGGAAAGCATACAGGTTTTATTCTGGGGATATTGGACTGGACTCATATTGAAAACAAAATTTATTCGCTTAAATCAGATTTAAAGACCAGCGGAATACCCGGAGCGGACATTGTTTTGTTTAATATGTTGTCTGGTGAATTTCTCATTAATTCAAAGTATATATTGGCAAATTTTATTAAAGAGGCTGTAGAACAAAAAACTTTTGAGAATAACATGAATAGTTCTGTAAGGTATGTGGAGTCTATCAATGCACAAATGATTTTTACTGCCGTTGTAGACACCAAAATACTCACTCTGATCAATGATACAAGCTATCTGATTTTAAAAAATGATAGCCATGAAAACAATTTAAAAAACATTTTGAATAAATCTGATTTCTATCTGATTGGATACGTACCTGGAGCGGACATTTTTTTTCATGCAGAAAAATTGCTATGGAGATCAGTTTTTTTTACCCTTCTAAGTATTTTTTTGCTTACAGGTATTATTTTATTGTTAAGCGGAAGGATTGTTCGACCCATTGCAGAAATGGCAACTATGACAAAACGAATTTCCGAGGGTGATTTAAATTACCGGATTACTAATACCAGGAACGATGAAGTAGGAAGGTTGGCTTTTTCTTTTAATCAAATGAGCAAAGATCTTTTGAAAAAGCAAACAGAATTGGAAATAAAGAACAAAGAGATACAAACCAGCGAAAATCGTTACCAGGCTCTCTTTGACAATGCACCTTTTTCTATTGGTACGATTACGGGTAATGGTCAGATTAAGGATGTGAACAAGACGGTTTTCGACATATTCGGATATACAAAAGAAGAAGCTCAGAAAATAAATATGCGTGAACTTTATCAAAACCCGGTTGATCTGGAAGAATTCATACAGGAAATACAAAAACATGGAGCTGTCAAAGGTATGGATTCCAACCTTAAACGTAAGGACGGTCCACTATTAGTCGGTCGTTTAACCGGTGTTCCTGTTACCATTAACAAAGACCCGTTAATACTTGTCATGCTTGAAGATATTACCAGACAAAAAGAGGCAGAGCGAGAAAAAGAGGCTGTGGCTGTCAAACTGCAACGTTCTCAAAAGATGGAAGCCATTGGTATGATGGCAGGCGGTGTGGCACATGACCTGAACAATATCCTGTCAGGAATTATCAGTTATCCTGAACTGCTACTGCTTGATCTGCCGGAAGGCAGCCCTTTGCAAAAGCCGCTGGAAACTATTCAGGCATCAGGCAAACGGGCTGCCGATGTAGTAGCTGACCTGCTAACTGTTGCTCGGGGAGCTGCTGCTGTCAGAGAAGTATGTGATCTGAACAAACTGGTTTCAGATTACCTGCATTCACCTGAAATAAGACAGCTTACAATTACTCAGCCGAATGTAGCGTTTAATGCCGATTTTGCTGATGATCTTTTCAACCTGAACTGTTCAGCGATTCATATTCGGAAGTGTTTGCTCAATCTTGTTATTAACGCTTTTGAAGCAATTGATAAATTCGGTTCAATTACCGTGTCTACTACCAACCAGTACGTTGATACGCCTCTCAAGGGATATGATAATGTGCACAGGGGTGAATACGTGGTTCTTTCAGTCATTGATGATGGACCCGGCATTACACCCTATGATTTGGAACGGATCTTTGAGCCTTTTTATACTAAAAAAGTGATGGGAAGAAGTGGTACCGGTCTCGGTCTTGCCGTGGTTTGGAACACAGTGCAAGACCATGACGGTTATATTGATGTAATTACCGGAGTCAAAGGTACCCGTTTTGATCTATACTTCCCGGCCAGTCGTGAAATGGCAGATATTAAGAAAGAAGAAATGCTCTTGACCGACCTGCAGGGTAACAGCGAGACTATCCTGGTAATCGACGACGAGCCGGATCAGCGCAGAATTGCCTGCAGCCTGCTGAGCAAACTAGGCTACCAATCCCAAGCTGTTGCCAGTGGTGAGGAAGCTGTTGCCTATCTCAAAGAACATACAGTCGACCTGCTGCTTCTGGATATGATTATGGACCCGGGCATAAACGGCAGAGAAACCTATGAGCAAATTGTTGCATTGCATCCCAACCAGAAAGCAGTGATTGCCAGTGGTTTTACTGAAACAGATGATGTAAAAAAAACTCAGGACCAGGGTGCCGGATTATTTATCAACAAGCCATATACCCTGGATCGACTTGGTCAGGCAGTTAAAATTGAGTTGGGAAAGCAGATGTAGTGAAAAAACAATATTAGTAACAGGTACTTTGACTCTTTAAAACAGACTTTATAAAAACTCACAAAATTCCAAAAAACCTGTCATTGGGCAAAATCGTCCATAGGTGGCAAGGAGTGGTGAGATTTTTATCAACGATTCATGAATAATTACTAGTTAATCCCCGTGGATGAATATTTAAATTAAGACACTACAGAATAAATGGCTTCTAAAAGCAGATCCTTTTTTATGGGCTTTGCCACGTAACTGTCCATTCCTAAGTTTAAATATCGTTCTTTATCCCCTTTCATGGCATTGGCTGTCAGGGCAATAATCGGAATATGCGTTTTGCTTTTCTCTTCAAGAGACCTGATTTTTAGAGTGGCTTTTTCTCCATCCATCACCGGCATTTGAATATCCATTAAAATCAGATCAAACAATTCCTTTTCATACAATTGAAGGGCTTCTTGACCATTATTAGCAATGGTAATAGAATGGCCTCTCTTTTCAAGCAAAATGGACACAACTTTTTGATTAATAATATTATCTTCGGCTAGAAGAATTTTAAATTTACGTGTGACCTGCAGGTTACGTGTGACCTTCAGGTTAGATGATTTTGCCGAATACGGCTCTTTGGCTGAAGCTGTTTTATCTGCAACATCATAAGCATGTCCGGGCTTTTGTTTTTTAAGTTTTATCGTAAACCAGAAAACAGATCCTTTGTTTAATTCACTGGTAACACCAATTTTGCCATTCATCAATTCCGTCAGCTGTTTTGATATGCTAAGACCAAGGCCTGTGCCACCAAATTTTCTTGTGATGGATGCATCTACCTGGGTGAATAGATGAAATAATTTGTCTATTTTGCCTTGTGGAATACCAATCCCGGTATCCTTTATTTCAAACAGCAGCATAAAATCATCTTTAATTTTTTTCTCTAATTTGATTTTTACAAAAATTTCTCCCTGGTCTGTGAACTTGATAGCATTGCCGATAAGATTTATCAGGATCTGGCGGATGCGGGCGGAATCTCCTGACAGATAATGTGGAACATTTTTTTCAATGAGATAATACAATTCAAGTCCTTTTTCAAATGCTTTTGGAGCAAGTATCTCAACGATAGCATCCATAACGTTTTTTATATTGAAGTCAATGGTTTCAATTTCCAGCTTGCCTGCCTCAATTTTTGAGAAATCCAGAATATCATTAATGAGGACTAACAAAGCGTTTGCGCTGTGTCTGGTGGATTCCACAAAATTTTGCTGCTCTTGTGACAGCCGGGTTTCTGAAAGGAGTTGCAGCATCCCGATAACACCATTCATCGGTGTTCTGATCTCATGGGACATATTGGCCAGAAATTCTGATTTGGCTTGGTTGGCTGCTTCAGCATTTTTTCTGGCCGTCACCAGGTCTTTTGTTTGTCTTTGGATTTCCGACTCCAGCAGTTTTGAATATTTTTTATGTTGTGCAAAGTTTTGGGAAAGAATATCCATGTTTTTTTTTTCAAGGAGGCGAAGTTTTCTGTTCACCTGATCTTTTCGGATTTGGGCAATCTCTTTTTCGTCTTTCAGGGATTGCCTGCTGAAAAATGCATCAACAAGAAGCCGTATCATCTGTTGTGCGAATTCAATACCTTTGGCATTGAATTCAGGTAAACTGATCAAAAGGCCTGCATCAAGTTTTTTTATATAATGGGCAATCAGGGTGCTGGAACTGCTCTGTTTTATTATAAAAGGATTGTCTTGAGATTTTAGGTCCTCATAAAGGTCTTTTTCAATGCCTGTATCAATTTCCAACTCAGGGATTGAGGAAATTCTGTCTCCACCATCAAAAAGTAGACAATACCGGTATTGTGGTAAATTTACGTCAATAAATTCACAAAATTGTTTTTGGTCATTGTTTTTAATGTTTAGATCGTCAAAAATTGTTTCAATTAAATCCATATCTTATTCCTGATCCATAGAAAAAAGGGCATCTGCTTTCTTTAATTCATCGGGTAAGTCCATGGCAATGGCTTTATAGTCCTTAATCGAGGCCTGCATATGTTTTATCAATGACTTGGGAAGAATACTTTTCATGTTCGGAAAAGGGGCATAATTTAATCGATATACCAGGTATTCCGATATTTTGATAATCCCGATAATACTTTCAGGATCAACATTGTCGATAATCTCATGATGATACTTGATACCGTCTTGAACTTCAACAGGCAGATGCCAGTCCTTTGCAATCAAAAAACCTATCTGGGTATGATCCGTACCCAGTATTTCTCTTTCACAGTCATCAATCTGTTTTCCACCAAGGTCATATAGATCGCATACCTTTATAAAGAGCTCCGGTTCTATCTGGTCTTCAACAATGAGTCCGATGTCATGGATCAACCCGCATAAAAAGGCATCATCTCCCTTTTGTTCAAACACCCTTTCACTGATCAACTGGGAACAGATACCCACAGCAGCAGAGTGAAGCCAAAGGTTATTCCGTGAGAAACTTGTATGGACGGTATCATTTTTTATGGTATTTTTAAGGATATCCACGGCAATCATATTGCGTAGATTATTCATACCCACAAAGGCGATAGCTTCGGCAATACTGTCAACTTTTGAAACCAGGGCATAAAATGGACTATTCACAATTTTTAACAGCCTCAGGACAAGGGTCGGGTCCAACCGAATGACCTCTTCGAACTCCTGCAGACTTTTTGTATCATCAGAAATCATACGGGTTAAACGGATGGCGACTACTGGCAATATTTTCATTGCCTTTAATCGTTTTAATATATTGGCTGCACTTGGCATCAGGGCAATACTCTAAATGAAAAAAATAAACTGCTATCTAATGTGTTTCACCTAATAATAAAATCAAGTTTATAGCAAAAAAAAGGCAAATGCAACAGGCAAATGCCGGGCAAATGCTGGGATAATCGCAAGTAGATTTGAAATTTTTCAGATATTCTGGCAGAGGTAAAAGGTGAGACCTTGACCTAAAGTTCACAGGTAATATTCTCAGTGTTGAGCCACCACAAAAAAATGCCGTCTATAAATCCAGGTCTGACCTTCAGGTTACGGTCAATGGCAAGGGAAATGATTTTAGCATGCTTTCCAAGATTATCAATAGCCTGCTGGACTACCTCCTGGGCAAAATTTATATCGTGAACCTCAATTGTAGTAAAACGCATGGATAGAGGAAGACGACTGTTTGGATCCCAAACTATCCATATTTTTTTATACTACCTTGACAAAAAATAAGTTCTTATCTACCATGCCTTATTGAAAAGGATCGCTTATAGGTTCCTCTTGATTGTTTTGAAATTTAATCAAGTTTTCACAATATTCCGGTCTAAACGCTTTCCTATTTTTTTGCACAATTTTAATAATGTTTATTTTGCTAATAAGGTTGTTTCCCATGCAAATAGGTATTGATTTCGGAACCTCTTATTCCAGCGCTGCCATCATGATTGGGGATACCATGAAATTGGTCAAAGATCCCGTCAAACATGGTTACGCATTTCCTTCGAGTATCTTCGTTACGGAGCAGGGTGAGATTCTGGTGGGTCACGCTGCGGAAAACCAGCGTCTCAAAGATTTGACTCGATATCGGCGGGAGTTCAAGCGGGAACTGGGGCAGGATGTACCTATTGTGCTGGGGGATCGCAGCTTTCGGGTTGAGGATATCATCACCGAAGTGCTGAAGAGGCTTAAAACAGAAGCGGAATATCTCAATGAAAGCCCTTTGCGGGAGGCAGTCATCACTGTTCCGGCCATGTATGCACACTATAAAAAGGGTTTAATGGAAAAAGCCGCTTGTTCTGCAGGTTTTGAAGTCAAACTATTGGAAGAACCGATTGCAGCAGTGACCTATTATGCTTGGCAGGCGGGTACCAACAATAACATCCCAAATGAAGATATTATCCTTGTCTTTGATTTTGGGGGCGGAACATTCGACGCCGCATTGGTGCAAAAAGAAGGCATTCACCATGAGTTGCTTGCTATGCCCACAGGACTCGAATATTGTGGCGGTCTGGATTTCGATCGTAAGATCTACGAAGATCTCAAAACCCGTTGCAGCCCCGAACTGCTAAGCATTTTGGAGACTACAAACACGAAGGCCATGAGATCACGCTTTATGGTTGCTGATTGGTGTCAGGATATTAAACACCAGCTTAGTGAAACAGACGAGGCAGAGATCCTAATACCCATCGGGGATATGGAGAATTACAGTCTCACCCGAGAGGCATTTAATGATATGATCGAACCTATGGTTCTGGAAGCTATCAATCTTTGCACATCTCTGGTTGAAAAGGCCGGACTCACATGGGAGCGGGTCAACCAGATACTTCTTGTGGGGGGAAGTTGCAGGATACCTCATATCCACGATCTCCTGGCAACGCATACAGGAAGACATATTTTACGTGTGGATGACCCCGAATTTGCTGTATGCCAAGGGGCTGCGCTTCACGGGATGAATTCCAAAGACAAGGATGAAAAGCCTCTCGTTTCTACTCCCCCCCGGGAGACGAAGAAAGGAAAATACAAATCGGAAAACACACAAATCAAGAAACCCCATGCCCATATTACTTTAGATTATGAAGTCTTGAGTGGAGTCATTATGGAAAGCCTGAATAAATATGATGACCGAACTTATCTCTATATCAGTCCTGCCATATCGCCGAAAAAGGTCAAAAATTCTCGCAAGACCTGCAAGATTCCGAGTTCGGAGAGAATACTTGGGTTGATTGACTGCACCTTATTTGGGTCTGCCAAAAACGCCCTGGTATTTGGCGAGAAGCAAATTTTTTTTCATAGTTTCGTTTTTGAAACCATTGCAGGTCAGGAGGGATCAAAAACACAGATCAAAGAAATTGCGGACAATCTGGGATATGATCGGTTTCCAGAGTGCGTTTTCAGGGAGGTTGATGCCCAGCTTAACATAGGTTATAGCAAGAAATTCAATCCTGATCTCGTAGTTGGTGAAGGGATCATAGAGATACTTGACGACATAAAAAAACAGATTGTTCAGATGGGTCAGGAAAAAGGCGTTAAAAAAGACAGCCATGAAAACGTGTTGAAAGAAAAAGCAGCAATCCTGACCAGAGACCATATTCTAAAAATTCTAAAGAAAAATGAGGATTGCAATTTGTTTATCAGTCCCGACATCCCTCCCAGAAAGGTTACCAATGCAAACCAATCCTGTCTGGTTCCCAAAGGCGAAAATATCCTCGGTATCCTGGATTGTACTTTTTTCGGATCTGCTGTCAATGCCATGGTTTTTGGAGAAAAAGGGATCTATTTCCACAGCGATCAAGTGGTCTATACCAATAGCTATTCAACAGTGACGGGGAGTTGTACCTATGAGAACTTTTTATCTGAAAAATTCATCATAAATGATGGACAGATCGAATTTAGCAACAATGTGCGGTTTAATACGGATATTGCAGAAATTGAAGTCCTTATTCGCGTTCTGAAAGAAATCAGAAGTGAGGTTGAAAGGATTAAAAAAAAGGCTAAGATAGGAAAAATCATTAGTATTTTGCAACAAAAGATAACGCCTAAAAGTGGAGGCTAGCGTATGGATGAATTTCAGGAAGAAGAGAATGGATTCTACGAGGACGATATTTTTATTGATGATCCATTAGAGGCAGACGATTCCTATACGGATCTCATTGCTTCGGAAACGGGGCCTCTGGCAGATTTACTTCAAACCAGCGATTCTTTGAAAAATGTCGACAGTATGTCCGGTGGGATGGAAGAACAAAACCTGGAATATTTATCACCTTGGTTCGAGGACGATGATCAACCGGGTCATTGGCCGAATTTTGATCCGGATGCGGCTGATCCGGATGCGGTTCTCGGAGATCCGGCCACGGATATGGCCCAATGGCATCAGCAGACCTATTCTGATTCCTGCGCCATTGTATCCCAGGAATTCATCCTCGACACGGTCCTTGATCATGACTTTTCAGAAGAAGAGCTTGTAGAGCTTGCTAATGAAAAGGGTTGGTACACACCCGGGGGTGGAACCACTTTGCCCAATATGGGTCGTGTTATGGAGCATTTTAATCTGGAGGTGGCGTATGATGAAAATTGTACTCTGGAGGATTTGAGTGAAAAACTAGAAAATGGAGAGAAGATAATTGTGGCACTGGATTCCGACGAGATATTGAATCCGGGTATGGGAGAGGATGAACCCCTCGCACTTTATTATGGAATTCCCGGCCAGGGTGCTAACCATGCAGTACAGGTTATCGGAATTGATCAGTCGGACCCCGATAATCCGGAGGTGATCATAAATGATCCCGGAACACCGAATGGGAAAGCATTGTCCATTCCTGCAGCTGATTTCAACGAGGCATGGGAAGACAGCAATCACTATATGGTATCCACCACCGGCAATACGGTTCAAACCGTGGGCGGCTACTATGACCCATGGGATGTTTATCACTATTATGACGGCAGTATTGAACCGAGTTACGACGGTAAAAACGGATATTATTAAACAGCACGGCCTATCGCTGGTATAGAAATGACTCGGTGGGAATGTAAATGAAACAGAACCCGGCATCTTTAAGACAACGAAAGAAAAGTTCCAATTAAAAATTACAAGGAGAATGCAATGGTGACTTCTGCAAATAAAGAGACCTCTTCTTCAGGTCGTTCATCAACTAGGTATCCTCAAACTTCAATAATAACAATCCTAATTGATGGTATTCAAAAAACCGCATTTTATCGGCAACTTGTACCTATGGAATCAGGGGTTGGATGGCCTATTCCTCTGCGGAAGGACGGCAGGGTGTACATAATTCTACCCCTTTTTGGCATACACAAGGTAAAAGAGAGGGACAAAACAGCGCTCTTCCCCCTTTTTGCTACCATTACCCTGGACTGGAAAACACAAAAACCTGTGGAATATGTGGATTTAAGCTTCCGTACAAACTGGCCCAAAGAGACATGGGAAAAAGAGGCAGGTTATTTTCCATTCCCTGAAACAGCCCCGTTGACTATCGGTGAATACAAAGAGAAACGGAAGAAAATACTGAACATGTATGATGAGATGTTTAACCTCCTTGCTGAGAACCGCTCTTTTGCACTCGGATTTAAAGAGGAGTTCAGCAGCCTCTTACGAATTCTCATGGAGCCTTGTCTGGAAAAATATTATCGGGCGCTTGCGCCAAAATTCTTCAATCATTTTCTTCCTCAAGAGACTGGAGAATAGCCATGCCTGTATTTAATAATCAAAAACAATCCGTATTGGAGGTTATTCAACAAGCTGAAAAATTAGCGGCTTCCTTTAAAAAGAATAAGCTATCGAAGCGGATATCAGAGATTAAAGAACACCTTGCTGCAGAGAAGCTTTTTGTGGTGGTATGCGGTGAATTCAAGCAGGGAAAGTCCAGTATGATTAATGCTTTTCTTGACGAACCCGGTCTTTGCCCCGTGGATATCGATATTGCTACCAATATAGTTTCTACCATTGGTTATGGGAGAACGGAAAAAATTACGGTCCTGAAGGGTAAAAGAGGAGAGGAAGAGGTCAAAGAAATCACACGGGAAGAGATCGCAGACTTTGGAACTGAAAAAAAAAACAAGGGCAATATTCAAGGTACCAGACTTATTAATCTGGAAATCCCCAATCCCCTTTTGCAGCAGAATCTGATTCTGGTGGATACCCCGGGTGTGGGTGGATTGAATACCGACCATACGGATCTTACGTTTGCTTTTCTTCCCAATGCCGACGTCATACTCTTTGTGAGTGATGTGCTGGCACCATTGTCGGCAGTTGAGCTGGAGTCTGTCCAAAATATCCATCAGCATTGTAAAAAAATAATTTTTGTCATGACAAAAATCGATAGCGTCAGCGATTATGAATCCGTGATTGAAAATAATCGTAAAAAACTGGTTCAGGTACTTGAAGCAGGTGAAAATGAGCCTTTGATTATTCCGGTATCCGCACTATCAAAGCTGGATTATCTCCAATCCAATGACCTTGAAGACATGGAAGACAGCAATTTCACCGTATTAGAGGAAACTATCTGGGACCTGATTAACCAGCATAAAGGGGCCATGTTGTTAATGGGTGCCTTGGACAGAGTAAGTGGAGAGCTGTCTTTTTTAAAGCAACCGTTTCAGGCTGAATGGGAGACTTGTCATAAAAAAAATCAAACGGAGTTGGAAGAGCAAAAACGGCAATTCACGACTTCCAAGGAGCGACTCAGCGCCCTTCTTGAAAACAATGCGGACTGGAGAGTTCAGCTAAGTGACGGGCTCCAGGATCTACGAAGGAATATGACCGCC
>Ga0255426_10144_pt1 | contig 14672 bp, 16 predicted proteins | sample ANMaggSeSYBR02J9_FD_182666 | JGI IMG/M metagenome (GOLD analysis project Ga0255426, IMG submission 182666) | Sediment cell enrichment communities from methane seep in Santa Monica Basin, California, United Staets - ANME aggregate JGI... | ecosystem: Environmental > Aquatic > Marine > Cold seeps >...
AACATCCGTACATGCTCCTTATTATGCTGATGTTAATACATATCCGAAGGCTCTTTGTGTTGATACGGCAAATATGAAAGGTCCTGATTTTAAACTTATAGAAGAATCTATTGAGATGGCAGTTATTTTTCAATCTAAAGTCGTGGTAATACATCCCGGACTGGTGGGCAATAAGCGCAATAAGAGCCTGACCAGGATGGTGGATAATTTGCAGCAACTATCAAAAATGGCAGGTGACCACGGGGTGATGCTGGGGCTTGAGAATAAGGAAGGTACTGCTCCTGAGAACCTGTGCTGTGATGCTATGGAATTAGTCAGGGCTGTTGAGCAAGTGAATTCTGATAATCTGGGAGTTACCTTTGATGTGGGACATGCTAATCTTACATCCGGGGGAGATCCTGATCAAATAAGTGAGTTTATGGAGACTGTACAGGATTGGGTAGTGCATGTGCATGTACATGACAATATGGGTGTATGGACCAGTGAATATGCAGGGGATATGCACCTGGCACCCGGAACCGGGAGCGTGGATATGTCAATAATAGAGCGGCTTGGATTTAGCGGTATACATAATATGGAAGTCTTTTCAATGGATGATGTGATCATAGGTAAAAAAAGGCTGCTTGCACTAAATATATTTAAATAAGTGCGTTTATACTTTCCTATACGTCAAGTAAATCCGGCCGAAACATGCTGTTAGAAATTATTATAAGATCCTGGCATCCACTACTACATGCCATACTCCGGGAGAATATTTCTTCACTCTATGCCAGCTGAGTACTTCAATCCCACGTCCCAGTTCCTCAGCAGCGTGTCTTATTCTGCGAATAGGTCTCTCAGGCGTCAAATGAACAGGTACGGTCTCATGATAATGCAGTACTCCCGATGGTTTTAAAGCAAGGACTGCATTTGCCAGGTAATGGTGCGTACGCTTTACATATCCCATTATCACCCTATCAGCAACACACACAGGAGTGTTATTAGCACAATCACCCAGGATAGGTTCAACAATATCCTCTCCATTATTAAGTCTGGTATTTTCCACCAGGTAATAATAGGATTCAGGATTTATCTCAATAGCTATAATTTTTTTAGGTACGGAATGTACTATCATAGGAATAGTAAAATATCCGATACCTGCAAACATATCCACAACTACTTCACCCTTACTAAGAGTACTCATTCTGATCCTTTCTTGCAGGTTGCCTTTGCTGAACATAACCCTGGTAACATCCATTTTGAACTTACATCCATTCTCAATATGCACAGTCTCCTGAGGGGAATTCACCCCATCTCTTTGTGCAATTAGTTCACGGTCCGGTTTTCGCAGATCACCCTTTATCCCTTTATCTAAATATACACTCTTGCAATATGGATACATCTGAAGAAGTGCACTTCCAATATGTGTTTTTACAGAATATAGAACATTATCCAGATAAATGATGATCACTCTTCCTATTATCTGCCACCCGCCTGGTAAGCGTTTGAGTCTTTCTTTATCAAGGTGTGATCTCATCAGTTCCCTGAGCCCTGGCTCAGACTCATAGAATTCCATAGGGTCTTGATCGATAACAGTAAATTGATGTAATCCTGGTATAGCTGTATCCCTTACAGGAACTTCTAATTTATCTCCCCTTCGTATCAATTTACGCCCGGTATCCAGATGGCCGGATTCCAGTAATTGTTTTCTTATGATTTCAACCTGGTTTTTTTCTATTAGCAAAGCCTTCATGAATACTATGTCCTATTTTTTGGGTAATATCACAAGGCTATCACCAATGACAACGGTTTTGATCTCTTCACCGCCAGTCCCTGATAAATAGGCAGGTTTTTGTAAAGTAATAGATTGAAAAGTCTGCGGATGCATTACCTGTATTATATCGTCTTCTATTGATATCAAGACTGTGGATACTGCACTTTCTATATCTGAAACTTTATCAGCATCTTTTAATTTATTAGTATGTTCAGCGAATTCATGTCCGGTTCCCAGATTCAACCCGGTTGTCCTTTTACCAGAATGGCGGATCAATATAGTTTCATCCAGGAATCTTATAATGTCACCTGATACGAACCTTGGCAGCCTGAGACTGTAAGTGATCCTGTAAATATTCTCCCCATCCTTTCTACCTGCCAGTGTGGATGATTCAGCGAAATTAGCTCCGAATCGATCAGATGCTGTGCGGCATATCTGCCGTGCAATACTATTAGAACCCAGATATACATCTGTTCCTTCATGCAATTTTTCGATCTTAGTAATAAATGACATTCCGTTGCCAGAATTATATTGACGGTCTACAATATTATATATCAGGTCCAGTACCTGGTCCTGCTCGTCTTCATCAGGAAAACGTCCCTGGGCCCTGATCTGTACTATTGCTTCATAATACCCTCCAGCTCTTCGGCTGCAGATGATACAGGTCTCTCTTTTAACCCGTACCTGCGTTTCCAGCTCTATATCGATTTGTGTACCCTCTATCAAAGAATTGACCATTATCTTTCCATTAAAAATGAAAGGATCTGTGCTGTTTAGTCTTATTGATATCCTATAGTCTTTTATTATAGGGTTGATCTTTATTGAACTTTTGATCTGCTCTTTGATCAATTCTTCCATTTCAGTATCATTCATTTCCCAACGGCGGCCTTTTTTCACTGCTCCGCATACAGTACAGATAATTGTATGTATCACCTGTGGCACACTGGCAATGGTAATATTCTTTAAAAAACAATCCTTACATAAGCCATTGATATGGTGGTCTATAAGCCGTCCGCATAAGGGACATAGTAGATCTTTCATGTGATCATTGATTCCTTATTTACTATATTTCTATTTGATTTGATACTTTTTGCGCAAGATCCTTGAATTCTTCCTCTGACAAAGTAATTCCTTTCGCATTGAACTCAATTGTATCTCCGACATACCTTGGAATAACATGGCAGTGAAAATGATGTATAAGCTGGCCTGCTGCTTCTCCATGATTGACAACAAGATTGAATCCGTCCGGGTCAAGTACGGCCTGCAAACCGCGAACGACTTTGCGTACTGTCCTGAATACAGCATCTATGTTCGGATCCTCCATTTCAATTATATTACTTGCGTGTTCTTTTGGAATGATCAGTGTATGGCCCCTGGTATTCGGATTAATATCCAGTAAAGCCAGGGTTTTCTCATTCTCATATACAGTATAATTTGGTATTTCTCCTTTTATTATCTTGCAGAATAGACAATCTTCCATATTTTGTCACCTCTGATGATATGTACTCATTCATAAACTGTAGTCTTCTTATTTATAAGAACACTATTCAAAAGCATAGTATTTGACAGGATTTACAGGATTTCCCTTTAAAAGTAGGGGGAATAAAATCTTTATTAATCATTGTATATATTATCTGCCACAGAGAGCACAGAGGACACAGAGAGGGAACAACTCTGTGCTCTCTGTGGCTATCATTTTTACCATCTGATTTGAAGTGGGTACCAGTCTGTCAATCCCACTGATCCCACTGATTCCATTGATCCTGTTGATTCTGTGGCAAAAAGTTACAAAAAATATATAAGATTTAGTATAATTCGTGTAAATCCATGTCTGAAAAATAACTGGAAAATGGTACAGTGTAAAAATAAACAACGTACCAAAGATATATAATAGAGTATCTATTAATTAGTACCAAAAAGACCATATGATCATTTCTATAAACCAATATACGGAGTCCAAAATATTTGAACTTTACCAATCCTTTGTTATCATTTATTGAAACTTATTGGATATATTTATTTATTTTTGCAGTCTACTGGCAATTAATAATTTTATTAAAAAAAAAAGGAATTCTTGAGCGATTTAATATTACCAGCCACGGTCCATTGTTAATGATACGTACTACCCGGGGTCAGGATTTCCTTAATTGGATCGCAAAAATTAAAAGTTTCTGGAGATTATTTGCTGATATTGGTATCATATTAATGATACTTGGTATGCTGATAATGTTCATCATGATAATCATTTTTGATATTTCTACAATGATCTCCCTGCATAAAGAGACTTTGCCGCCACCCACTGAATTAAATAAACTCAAGAATCTATTTTTAATTCCCGGCATCAATGATTTCATACCATTCGTATGGGGTATAATCGCACTGGTCGTTACTCTGGTGGTTCATGAATTCTCTCATGCCATACTATGCAAAGTAGAGGATATCAGAGTTAAATCCATGGGATTAATACTTGTATTGATCCCTATAGGAGCATTTGCTGAACCTGATGAAGATCAATTATTTGAAAAACAGGAAAATGCAATCGAAAAGATAGAGAATGAATTAAAACAAGAAAAAGAAAACGAAAAAGAACCCCGGCAGCCAATTGCCAACCGTAGACAGAGAGTTAGAATATTATCTGCTGGTGTAATGGCTAATTTTGTCACAGCTTTTATTGCTTTTATACTGTTCTTTATAGTGATCGGTTCAATTGCACCTGCAAGTAATGTACTGATCACAGAGATCGAACCCGGATCATCTGCTGATATTGCCGGAATAACAGATCTTACACTTATTATCAAAATAAATGATGAACCAATAGGGAATGTTTCGGAATTCTTTGATTGTATGAACTCTTTGACTCCTGGTGAAACTGTCAGGATGCAAATAAAAAAAGACAATACAATACAGGAAGTAGTACTTCAAAGCGACCCTGAGCTCAAAGGTACTATCAGTGGTGTCAGGTTCGATGAGGTCATATCTGATACACCTGCAAAATCAGCAGGACTCATAGATGGTATGATAATTACCAGAATTGATAATACTACAATCGCGGATACACAGGCATTTTTTAATTTCATGACCAATACTACTCCTGACCAGAATATTGTAATCTATGCTCTTTTTGCTAATAAGGATTTCAATTACACTATTATTCTAAATGAGAATCCCATGGATAACGAAAAGGGATTTATTGGCATTACTGGTTTTTCAAATGTGGCCATCTGTAGACCAGTGGGCATATATGTAGGAGAATATCCTGCAAAGGAACTATTAGGTTTCTTACAGATGATACCATCTCTCATGACTGGAATATATGGCTGGATCATTCTGTTAGTTCTCCCGTTTCCAAATCCTTTCATCGGAAGCTTCCAGGGATTCAGTAGTACAATTATGATGTTCTATGAACCTATTGGTTTTGCTGCATATTTTGGTAATGGGGTATTCTGGGCAGCAAATTCCCTGCTCTGGATCATGTGGATGAACTTCTATGTAGGACTGTTCAACTGTCTGCCCATGTTACCTTTAGATGGAGGACATGTATTAAGAGATTCAGTCCACTCTATTTTAGAGCGTTTATTCGGTGATGGAAAACGAATGGGTGAAATAGCAGGAAAGGTTGCTACGGGTTTTGCAATACTTATGCTGGCATCACTGGTCCTTATGGTAATTGCTCCGTCACTGTCTCAAATATAACATTATCAATTTGGATTACATTGATTACATTATTATTAACTGTCTGGTAAGAAAAAATATCAGGTCACCGAAGAATATTGCCGTATAGAAACCCAATGTTATCGGGATTATAAAAGGCATACCAGGCGTGACCCATACATGTCTATTCATCAGGTCGTTATGTGCAAAAGTTTCAAGTTCTTTTATTATATCTTCCTCTATATCCACACCGCCCCGTTTGAACCTGGTTTGTAAAACACCATCTACTAATAAGCGCTCGTGTATCAATTTGATATGTCTACCTTGCAGTTTTGAAATATCAGTCTTATATCCTACAAATAGATATGCAGGGTCTTTTAATATCTCCCGTGGCTTAAGTTCAATTAGATTATAAAAAAAAAGGGCCAAAGGTACTACAATAGTCAATAAGATAGCATTTCCAAATACACTAAAAGCAAATAGGTTGATCAAAGGTATTCCCGTGAGTGGATATTCCACACCAAAAAGTTCTATTAGTGGGTAGACTGGTATAATAATCGCCAATACTATCAGGCATTTGGCATCTGCCCCTCCGAAGGCTCCGAACTGAAAAAGTATATAAACAAAAATAAATATAATACCTACGCTGAGAACCAGTCCGAGCAGGGCAGGCATACCTGTGTTAATAATATCATAGGCGGCAAATAAACCTCCTCCGATCAACATCACTTTCCATACCTGGTTAGATACTCTCCTGGTCTGCAGGTCAGTATAACACGAATACAAAAGGAATGGAGTGCAGTAAATCATTTTTAATAGATCTATATCAATCATATGATGTTCCACTCGAAGTTAATATAATTTTATCCTGATCATTATCTTGATTTTATTAAAATCTATACTTCTATAACATTTATTATGCGCATAAGGGGGTAGTTTAGTGTCGGATCAAATTTCAATGCGACCACAGCAGTCACTCCTTCAAATACAATACTTGCTTCCACATTTAGCATTGCTCCTTCCAGTTCACAATATCCGAATACATCCCCTATCTTTTGTGCGATCATATCTCTATCAATCCTTACAGTGATCTCCTTCACATACGGCTGGACTGATATGCTTTTACTAATAGCTTGCTCGAGACTATCTACCGTATCCTGATTTATCGGTGCCCCCACAAACTGGTGATATAAAGCACCAAGTTTGATACCGGCCTCAAATAGTGCATTATCTCTTTGAGTTATCATATATTATCATTCATATTATACTAATTATACTATTAATACCTATATACTACAAGAACAAAATCCTCGCTAACACTCGGATTTTGATGATATCACATGGTTCCGCAGGAAGGACCTGGTACTTGCTGGATCGGTGCATTACATCAAGTTATACTTGATATACTAAGATAAACGTCAGTGAAGCTGTATAGCAGAGTTGATAGAAAATTATATCTGATTATAAAACAAAAAATAGATAATGATTGTATCAGAAGTACCATACTACAAACAAAAGGAATGGTATACTTGTGGTCCGGCATGCCTTAGAATGCTGCTAAAATACATTGGCACTTCAGCATCAGAAGAAGATGTAGCAAAGGCATGCGGAACAACCGAACTTGGCACTACTCCATTACAACTGGTAAAAGGTTCAAAGATTTTTGGATTCGATGCAGACGCTTTCAAATATGAAGATATAGGTGATTTAAAATATACACTCGAAAATGGCAATCCAGTCATTGTATTGCTTGATGCTGGAATATTATACGGAGGAATACAAGGTTTCGGTCATTTTATAGTGATCACGGGATTCGATAACAACAATATCACCTATCATGATCCAGATATTCCAGATGGTCAAAATGCAAAATGTAGTATTGATAGGTTTATGCAGGCATGGTCAGCTCTAAAATGCTGGGTAATCAAACTTCAAGAGGTGAAATAATGAAGTCCAAAGAAATGTATGAAACTGCTCGGGAGTACCTTATAGAAAATATAGGAAATCAGGTGTCTGCCGGCGATGTGTATTATGACAACAGCACAAAAACATGGAGTGTGAAGATAATCTCCAAAACCCCTCACGGCATATTGATAGTTGGAGAAATGCACCTCGACGATGAGAAAACGATTGTTTATCTAACACCTGGTGAGCGGATGTTGAAAATACTCAGATCCAAACTCAAAGAAGAGCGCGTACTTATTGATGTGCCGGCCAATGCACTGGCGCTGATCAAAGAGACTGTACCGGATGTGACTGTGTACGGATGATGGGAGAAGTTTATCCTACCCACATGAAATGGCGAAGAGCCAAATTTAAATACTTTGCTTGAAATACCTCATATTAAAATTAGGGAGTTATTGATTTTGCCAAGTCCGGTCGGGCATATACTTTGTGGTATTTTGATCTATTTGATCATTAACAGATCCAATAACAGATATAGCATTAGTGTATTGTCATTATATATCTTCTTCTCAGTTCTTCCTGATATTGATTTTGTACCTGGATTTATAGTACATGATCCTAGCTTGTTCCATCAGGGCTTAACCCATACTCTTGGAGCCGCTATTATTGCAGGAACCATAGGAAGTTTGATACTAAGAAAAAAGGGTCAGTTTATTTATTGCTGTTTATTATTTACAGGAATTTATTACTTTCATGTGGTTCTGGATTATATAGCATCAGCATCTGATACAAGTTATCCGTTCGGAGTGGCTCTATTATGGCCTTTTAGCGTCGAGCATTATTCATTTCCTGTTATGATCTTTCTTGATATATGGAGAGGTGAAACAAATACTACTTTCATATCAGGCCTCTTTAATTATCATAATTTCCTGGCCATAATGATAGAATTGATGATCTTCTTACCGCCAATTATATTACTCTATTATTTTTCATTTCGTAAAAATCAAACAGATTAATCAACAATTTCATAAACTGATAATCAATCCGCCTTCGCTTTGGAATTCAAGGAATAGTTCTGCTACTACATGAGATTCTATCATTTCTACTTCTGATATTAATTCAGATTCTTTTAATCCGATAATATCAGCTGCAAGCTGACAGCATTTGAATTTCACTCCTAATTCGATGCATTCTTTTACTTTTTTATCATATACCGGAGCACCGCGATGTTTTCCATCTTTTCCAAGTACGACACCCATAGGTCCCCATAATATTACTATAACATCAAGCCCTTTATTTTTGTAATATTTTGCAAACCGTAAAGTCTCAAGCGGGCTTGTACTTTCATACACCATATTTTTTAATAATAACAGTACTTTATTAACTTCAGACATTTTTCCCACTATTATATTATTCTCTAACCTTAAAAAGAAAACGATTTAAATTTATAAATCATTTGCATCAGCAAATTTAATCAATGCCTCACCGAGTGCCCTGGTATATTTCGGATTCAAATTGAATCTAGCCTTTTTTTGTCCGCTGCGTTCCTTTGCGATCTCTACATACTCTTTATCAAATCTCTCACTGGATGCAAGTGTTATGGTCATGTACCAACCGCTACTCATCTTCACTTCTAAATAATCTTCTGCATCTTTTTGATCTGGTGTGTCTGTCATTTTATTTTTCCTCATAGTGTGATTATGATTATTTTTTGTAGTATAACTTTATCGAAAATGCTCACTTTGTTCACATTTTCTAACCTTCAGCTTCTTCGAAGCTTCAGGCAAAGATTTTACGAATCTTTTAATCTTCAGCTTCTTCGAAGCTTCAGGTAAAGATTCTACGAATCTTTTAGTCTTCAGCTTCTTCGAAGCTTCAGGCAAGAAAATCCGACCGAAAGGGGGATTTTGTTCTTGAAGTCCTTTATTCTATGTTATGCTTGATAAATACTCTTATAGAACAATGCTTTAATACAGTAAAGCATATTTAACAACCATACAGGTGATCTAAGATGTCAAAAAAACCGGGTGCAATGCGAGGAGTTAATCCCAAAGCAATGAACAAGATGATGAAGCAAATGGGGATAAACAGTGATGAGATTGACAATGTAGAGCAGGTTATAATCAGGACTCAGGATACTGATATCATTTTCGATGATGCCAATGTGACTAAAGTAGAAGCTCCTGGTATGCTAACCTACCAAATTATAGGTAATCCACGGGAAGTTCCAAGAGAGATCCAAATACCGCAAGAGGATATAACCCTGGTTGCCGGGCAAACCGGAAAGTCCCAGGATGAAGCCGAAGCAGCTTTAAAGGAGACGGGCGGGGATTTAGCAGAAGCTATTTTAAAACTGGGAAGATAATGAATATTATTGGCAAAAAAAAACGCAACATTACCATAATTCTTTTACTGATTATAGCTATTATTACCACATCCCAAATAGCACAAGCATCAACAAATACCAATTCAATACCTCCCAATAAATGGACATTTGATGATGACTATTTCACTATCTACGGTAGTCCTGGGATTGTAGTAAGTACAATAGGCAACCCGGAATATAGCAGGGATGAATCTTCCTCGATCCTTATTAATATTATGAACCAGGGTAAGGTGCTGGGATTTGAATCAGATGATAAACCAGAAGATGCAAACGAGATAGCTCTATCTAAAATAGAGCTGCAGCAGGAATACGAAGTAACTACAGCTATAGGCGTAATTGTATCTATTTCACCAATGGATGCTCCATTAGACATTAAAACTCCGCCCCTGAGTGCAGGTACTATCATCTCAGGCCAGGTATCAGATCCGCTGCAGTTTGATATAGAGATATGGGACAATGCAAAGGCAGGAACATACCAGCTCTTAGTCGATCTTACATACCAGTATCAAGAAGATGTACAGGTAGAAGGTAATGCTACTATGAACGAGATCGATTCTAATTTATTGTATAAAGAGGTCAACGAGACTCATATAATTACTATTAATGTTGATAAACAGGCTGATTTTGAATATATAAGTGTAGAAAGTGATCTGCTGCCTGGTACATCAGGTATCCTTAGTATCACATTCAAGAATATTGGTGAAGAGAAAGCTATAAGGCCTACTGCCAGACTGAGATTATCAGATCCTTTAAGCAGTACGGATTTTACGGCATATCTGGGAGATATGGAACCAGAGGACATGGTCCAGGCAAAGTTTGATATTGATGTAGACAAAGATGCTACTCCTAAAGTTTATTCGGTCACGGTTGAGATAGAATATGAAGATATAGAAGGTGAAACAAAGATCTCTGATTCTATCTATGTCCCGGTAGAGGTTAAAGAGAAAAAGAAAGAAGCAGGATTATTTCAAAATCCAATACTTATTATTGGAATCGTACTGATACTGGCAGTTTTATTATTTTTCTTTATAAAGAGGCGTAAAGGTGACAGAGGCACTGATAAATGATGTCATTATCTCTATTGAGAAAGTGGTCAAACGGTATAATGGTTTTACGGCAGTGGACGAAATTTCTTTCAACATCAAGAGAGGTGAGATATTCGGACTTCTTGGCCCTAATGGGGCCGGTAAATCCACCTTGATCTCTATTTTATGCTGCCTGTTTACACAGGACTCTGGCAAGATCACTATAGACGGATTCGATAACATTAAGGACTCTATCAGGATTAAAAATGTGATAGGTGTAGTACCTCAGGAGATCAGTCTCTATTCTACACTGACTGCCAGGGAGAACCTGGCATTCTATGGCAAGATATACGGACTTTCAAAAATGGCACTGCATAGCAGGATAGAAATACTGCTGGATATGGTGGGTCTAACTGAGCGGGCTGATGATATGATCCAGGGTTTTTCAGGCGGCATGAAGCGAAGGATCAATATTGCTGCAGCACTGCTGCACAATCCTAAGATACTGTTTATGGACGAACCTACCACTGGAGTTGATCCACAGAGCCGTAAGCGGATATATGATACCATTGTAGATCTCAATAAACAGGGAATGAGTGTACTTTTCACCACACACCAGATGGAAGATGCACAAAAACTGTGCCACCGGATCGGAATTGTGGATAAAGGGCAGCTTATTGCCCTGGATACCCTTACAGGACTGCTTGAGCTAACAGGAGAAAGTGATCTTATCCATGTTGAGGCTAAAGATATCCCCCCGAATGCCGTAGAATCTATCAGGAAGATAGAAACTGTCAAGCAGGTATCCATAGATACGGATAGTATGACCATTCAACTATTAAAGGGGAGGGAATTACTTGTCAATATAATTGATATCCTGACATCAGAAGGGGCAAAAGTGGAATCTATTAATATCAAAGAACCAGATCTTGAGACACTATTTTTACATTTGACAGGTACTAAATTAAGGAGCTAGAAATGAAATTCCATCTCATTGCAGCTAAGGATATGAAGATCCTTATTCGTGATCGTAATGCTCTCATTTTTATGTTTATAATGCCTATGGTCATAATCTCAGTAGCAGGACTGGCATTGGGCGGTACATTCGAGGATAATATCAGAATAGATGTACTGGTAGTTGACCTGGATAATAAGCATCTATCAAAGGAATTTGTGCAATTTCTCGAAGATATAGATATCCTGGATATAGATATGGAGTCTAACGAGTTTGCTGCCAGAGACAGGGTTAAGAATAAAGAGTACGGCAGGTTGGTCATATTTCCGCTGGGTTTTACTGAATCCATAATGGCAGGCCAGGACACTGAGCTGCTTATTATCTCAGATCCATCCAAGGATTCCCAGAATACAGTTCTGGAGAAGATCATCGAGGGATATGCCAACCAGATGTCAACCTATGTGGTAACAATTAAAACCGTTACTGCCTATGGTGTCCCGACTTATGATCAAGAAAAGGTCTTTGATATTATAAAAGTAGTAGACAGGTTCATTTTCCCACCACCAGTAGCAGTAGTTACACAATCCTCTACTACTGATAGGAAAGATTTCTCACCATTTATTCAGTACGTTCCCGGATTTGCTGTCATGTTCCTGCTATTTACCTGTGTGGAGGCCGGATCAGTCAGTCTGCTAAAAGAACAGGAATCCGGGACCTTGAGGCGTCTTGTCACAGCCCCTATCAGCAGGAGTGAAATAATTGGCGGCAAGATCGCCGGTATCTTTATTCGTGGATTTATTCAATTATCAGTACTGCTGCTATTCGGACAGGTGGCCTTTGACCTGGACCTTGGCAGCAGCTTAGCAGCTATTATCATCCTGATAGCAGCGGTCACACTGGCTGGTACAGGTCTTGGAATGCTGGTTGCAGTTCTTGTAAAAACCAAGGACCAAGCATCCCCTGTATCTAACATGCTGATAATGACAATGTCTGCTATAGGCGGTTCCTGGTGGCCTTTGTATATCGAACCCGAGTTTATGCAGAGTATCGCTCATTTTACTATCACTGCCTGGGCTATGGATGGATTCTATGAGCTGTTGATTTTTGACACCGGGGTAAGCGGAATAAGGGAGGAAGTAGGAGTATTACTGCTTATGAGTGTGGTTTTTTTCTGGATCGCTACAATCAGGTTTAAGTTTGAATAGACTGATTTATGGTGATATTCCCGCCCAATCTTTGTATTACATCAAAGAACCCGGGGAAAGATACATCCACAGATTCTACTGTATCAATTGTTGTATCTCCTGCTACCATGGCGGCTACTGTCAGTGCCATTACAATACGGTGGTCATGCCATCCATGTACCTGTGCTCCGTGCAGACCTGTGCTATTGATCAATAAACGGTCAGGCTCCTGTATAATATCCACACCCATTTTGGTGAGTTCGACTGTCATAGCATTAAGCCTATCAGTTTCCTTGAACCTTACATGTTCGGCATTCTCTATTACCATCTCACCGTCACAAACGGCTCCTAATACTGATAGTGTGGGTACAAGGTCAGGTGTCATACCTACATCTACGTTGATACCATGCAATTGACTCTTATTGATTGTAACTACACCATGCTGTTTGTCCCATATAAGATCAGCACCCATATCCTGCAGTATGGATATGATCGCAGCATCTCCCTGGCTGCTGGGAAATATTCCATTGATAGTAATACCATTTCCTGCCAGTGCACCTGCTGCCAGTAAATAGGATGTAGAAGAAAAATCTCCTGGTACGGTATATTCACTTAATGAATAAGACTGGTTGGGAGGTATGATGAATCGTAAGTTCTGTTTGCTCCCTTTTTCTATATGTATCTCAATACCAGCGATTTTTAGCATCTCAAGAGTGATATCCACATATGGCCGGGATTTTAATTCACCTTCTACCTGGATCACGGTCTCATCAGGACATAGAGGGCAGGCGATAAGTAGTGCTGAAAAGAACTGGCTGCTAATACTGCCGTCAACTACTGCCTCACCACCGCTCATCGGTCCACGTACTATAATAGGGGCAGTACCATTATCTTTAGTAGAGAATACTTCTGCTCCCAGGTCGTTCAGGCCCTTGATCAATGGTGTATTGGGACGTGTACGTATGGAATCATCTCCGGTAAGCACTATAGTTCCATTGCACAGGGCACTCACAGCCATAATTAGCCGTAATGTCGTCCCGCTATTGGCCACATCTATTACATTATCAGCAAGATCAGGATGTCCTTTGACTCCGTTAATGATAAGATTGTTATTCTTTTGTTGAATCCCGGCACCCAGTGCTCTACATGCTTCTACCGATGCAAGTGTATCTGCTGATAAAAGGGGGCGGTAGACTGTTGTTTGATCAGATAGTGCGGATATTACCACAGCTCTGTGAGTATAGCTTTTAGATGGTGGGGCAAATACCTTGCCCTTGAGTATTGATCGATCGATTGTTGCTTTCATTGTTCATCAGTTCTATTTGTTCTTACCTCGATTTAAAAGGTAATCTTAATTCATACTAATTACCTAATTACTTTTTTATATTTATTTTCTTACACTTGATAGGACACAATACTAAAATCTCATAATTTAATCACATTTAATTATATTATGTTAATTCACATTTGATTAAAAACCGAGTCAAATACATCCTTATTATTTCTTTCGCAATAGCTGTACAGCAATTAAAAATGTAAACAAATATACTGGAAAATTAAAACCAGGACTGTCTTCCTTATCATCAGATGTAGTATTTTCAAATATTAAATCATCTGTCTTTTCCATACTAACTGTTGGCTCAACAACAATACTTTCTCCACCTGGTTCAGCATCTACGATATTTTGTGTTGGAGTTGGTGTTGGTGTTGGTGTTGGTGTTGGAGTTGGTGTTGGTGTTGGAGTCTGAGTTGGTGTTAGAATCGGAGTCGGAGTTGAATACGATACGGTAGGTGGCGTACAAATTTTACACGG
>Ga0255426_10145_pt1 | contig 14655 bp, 13 predicted proteins | sample ANMaggSeSYBR02J9_FD_182666 | JGI IMG/M metagenome (GOLD analysis project Ga0255426, IMG submission 182666) | Sediment cell enrichment communities from methane seep in Santa Monica Basin, California, United Staets - ANME aggregate JGI... | ecosystem: Environmental > Aquatic > Marine > Cold seeps >...
CCCATACAATTTAAAATATATTAATCAAGTGTTCTACATTTTGAACTTTTTAATCTTCCTGCATACTTAATGCAAGACTAAAAATTCAATAAATAAGATCAAAAAAAAGTGGTGGGAGACGAAACGGGAATTGCTGGTGAATAACCAAACCCATACCGAACCGCGGCTGGATGAACGCCCGTTCGGGTATATCGTCAATAGAGGACTACTACATCGAAAGAACGAAGGCAATAATGCCGTACGGTGCCTATTCGCCAGCCCGGAGTACCGGATCACGATGAGCCATTGTTGTTGCGACGATACACCCTTAAACGAAGGGTGGCAGACGGTTGAACTGGAACGATTCAAGCTGTGCTATGACTAAAAGAGCATAATGGAGGAATAATATGTTGTCAAGAAAAACATTTACAATCGGAATCATCCTGATAGCAGTACTGGGAATATCAGCTTGCATAGAGACGAATCACGAAGTGGAGGCGCCGGCCGCTGTCACTTCTGCCAATGGACCCGCAGATGCCAACAACCAGGTGGGGGCAACGCCGGTGGCAGACACTTCTGCCGATGAAAGGAGTCCGGTATGGGGCCCTGATAGCTCGAAGATATTCTTCAAATCAGATAACTGGATCTGTGTCTGCAATCCGGATGGAAGCCAGAAGGAAAAACTGGCAGAGATCGTGTGGCGCTATCTGGTCATGGACCTTGAGATGAAGCGGGGTTTTTACAGTAATATCACATCGGACGAGGGCAAGGTGACATATCAGGCGTACGTGATGGACATAGATAGCAAGAATCAAAAGAAAATCGCTGAACTCACTCTTGAGAAAAAGTATGTTGTCTTCACCTTGCGGGGTCTTGAGATTATATCCTGGAGTCCTGCGTTTTCCAGCAACTTTACCCAGTTCCCGGCAGTCTCCGGCTTAACCCCGCCAATGGCACGGATGGCGTACTAAATTAATTCTATTGAAGGTTTATCCATCCATGTAACTTCATTTAGCCCGATGTGAAGCAAATTTTCATGATGCTAACCTAGAAGGCGCCATCATGATTGGAGCAAACTTAAATGGAGCTAACTTCACCGATACTAACCTAAACAGCCATAAATTGCATCTTTTATATTATCCAATGCCTCTTCAATAGTTCTACCTTGTGATATACACCCTGGAATAGAAGGACATTCTACAACATACCATCCATCTTCTCCCTCACTAATCACTACTTTATATTTCACTTATTATTCACCATTTAGGACTTGTTTTGAATAATTAAAAGACTTTCTGTTCAAAAAAAGTTTGATCTGTTTTTTAATAAACTCTACTGTTAGTATGGGTACAGTGCCAGAACATCTATATAATAATAAAAATTATATGAATTCAAATTGAATAGTAGTAAACCAATAGATTTAATATTAACCTGTTAATTGCTGTGTTGACTTGTATTGTGTGAACCCCCCTATTTCAATTGGAAAAACAAATTAAATATAAAAAATTAATAATAACATACATTATTAATAGTAATGTTGTGAATACTAAAACAAGGTGAAATAGGACTGATTTTACGAATAGGGTGTAGTAAAATTATTAATTGGAAGATAAAGTACTATTCACTCTTTTTTCATTAGATAAGTATATATATTATAGTAGCACACTTTATCATATCAACTACATGATTACAAATGAATTATATTTACATACTGTGTAAAGATATTCGGAGGGGGATGAATAACGATGCAAAAAGTGAAACCGCCGCATTTTGAGGGGAGTGTGGCTTTTTCCCTTTATGTTTGAGGACTAAAGATGAAGATACGGCTTGAAATTATACATGATAACGGCTCATCAAAGGAGATCGAAATTAATGGTTTGCCCACATCAGAGTCAATATTAAATCTTATCACTCAGTTGATGAATGTGTACAATTCAGCATTGGATGTATCTTTATCACAGTCTGGCACAACACAAACACAACAGACTCCCCAAACACAACAGACTCCCCGGACAATACAGACTCAATCTAAACATAAATACAACCAGCCACCAAAAATTGAAAAACACAACACCAGTGAGACTCGTTTATTCAAGATTGCTAAAGAGGATTATAGCAGGTTGAAAAACGAGTCTCTAACAATAAAAGAGCGGCTGGAGCTTTTCCTGAATTATGAATATAAAGACCAGTGGTTCACATCACTTGAAGTAAAAAAAGATTATGACAGGGTCTATGGAGAGATTCATATCAGTACGGTTTCTACTTATCTATCCCGGCTATATAGAGAAGGAAAACTTGAACGATCAGGTAATCGAAACCAGCGTAAATACCGTGTCATGGTAGAAAACGAACCAGAAGAGTATTCACTTTATCCGGTTTCTATCCCGCATACAGCATTGTAATCAGTATATTCGATAAGTAATGATTTATGTATCCGTCTGGTATATTCTGCCTGGAATAAAGAAATAAAAAGTGCATTGTCACCTATTCTAATCTTAATGTCATCCGGTTTGGAAGGAATTGTATCGATGGGCACTAATACAGGCCCTCTACATGTAGTACATATCCTAAAGTCCCGGTCGTGATTATTAATAAACTCTCTTATCTCCTTATCTACAATGATACTCTCGGCCACTGCATCACTATAAGATGACATATTATCTATCACTTAAAGCAGGGACATATTTTCGAGCTGTTCCCTAACTATCTCAACTCCTCTCTGGCAATCATCAGGCGACTTGCCTCCTGTTACTACCAATTTTCCAGAGCTGAAGATAAGAACAACTATCTTTGGAGAATTGATGCGGTACACCAGACCAGGGAACTGCTCCGGTTCATACTCAATATTCTCAAATCCAAGGCCAATAGCTATTGCATTAAGGTTTAATTTAGTACCAAGATCTGCAGATGCCACAATATTCTGTATGGTGATCTGGGGATCTTCTACTACTTCAACACCAAGGGACCCTATCTTCTTTGCAACATTGTGAATGACAGTAACTACATCCTCCACATTCTTTGCACCTGTACAGACGACTTTCCCTGATGTAAATATCAAAAAGGCTGCCTTGGGGTTTGTTACCCTATAGACCATTCCAGGAAATTTGGCCTTATTGTACTCCGCTCCTTCAAGTTCCGATTCAATGCTTAAAAGGTCGAAACTCTCTGCAAGTTTAGTAGATGCGACCACATTTTGTATATTAATCTCCGATTCTGGCATGTTTTATCCCGTTAATAAATCTTTAAATATAAATCTGTTCAGAATATTGAACATTAATCTATAAACTATGGCATAAACGATAAAACCTGCGGAAAAATTCCGGCCAAAGGGAGAATTTTGTTATAATATTTTAGTATTACAGTATATCGAAACTTTTCATTTGACCCGGTCATCCTGTTTAGCTATACAGAACTTGCAGATAGCCTCTTCATTTTCTGTTTGTTTATCCTTTACAGGGCAGTAGTACTCATCCCCTATTTTTTCCACACAGAACCCGCCCGGAAATGGAGTACCTACCGGATGCGGAGGTGTCCTGGTAATAAAGAGATTATACATAGCACATAAGAAATAGAGAACTGTCAATTCCCGCGTATCAGAAGTAGTTATATCATCCAGTTTTTGCCAAAAGATCTTAAGGAAATCATTATATTGTTCTATATCAAGTTCCTGGTTTTGACAATTATCGCTTGAAAGAATGATCCTATAATTAGAAAATATCTGCTCACACATTTTTTCTTTGAATTTTTTCTTATAATTGGGAGGAAGGTATTTACAATCATTTTCCAGCAGGGCCTGGACCTTCATCAGATCAAAAACATTGTAGGCACTCAGCTCTTTTTTAAGTTTGGATAATAATGTTTTTTTATCATAGACTGATTCACTAAGTTCCTGTATGCCTTCCAGTTTCTTGAATATTGATCGGGGCATTATCTTAGTCATCAATCCTTACGAGTTCGAACTTCAATACTACCGTCTGTCTTACCAATAAATATTTTATATGCATTATCAAAAATGCCATGTTCTATCACACCAACACACTTTGATAAATCCAAAGCCAAATGATCCGGTTTAACAATATTTCTAAAATCAGCATCTATTATGCAATTCCCATTATCAGTGATCACAGGCCCGTCTTTTTGTACTGCCATACGCAGAACAGGTTTTCCTCCGAGTTCACTGACCTGCCGTTCGACAAGTTGCAATGCATCAGGCATAACTTCAAGGGGTACAGGATGATCCAGGATATCCACCAGTTTAATTTCATCTACCAGTACTACAAACTGCCGGGCAGAACATGCTACGATCTTTTCACTGGTATGTGCGCCTCCGCCGCCTTTTATTACAAACATATCATTATCGACCTGGTCCGCTCCATCAATAGCAATATCCACTACCGGATCCTGGGCAAGTATTGTCAAAGGTACACCGTATTCTATAGCCAACATCCTCGCCTGGAATGATGTAGGGATCCCTTTAATATTCAGACCTTCTTTAACCCTGCGTCCGAGTGCCTGTATTGCATAAGCTGTGGTCGAGCCGGTCCCGAGACCAACTACCATCCCATCTTCTATGATCCCGGCAGCGAATTCGCCAACTGCCTTTTTTTCATCAGTCCTTACTTTTTTTGTTCTGTCTGTCATTAGTATATATGATATTTGCAATATTCTAAGTATTTTTTGGAATAATTCTTGAGTATACTATAGGGAAACTTTTTTTATATTAAATACCATACATATATACATCAATATTCATAATTCCAGGTAAAGGGGGTCATCATACGGACGATTATATTGATCAGACTAAAGTATTTTTCAAATGTAATATTTGTGAGTTCGAATTCCAGGCTGATCCGGATTTTATTCCGATCAAGTGCCCGCAATGTGGTAGTGAAGAAAATTATCGAGTTTGATAATGTTAAGAGATAAAGGACAGATTAGTTTTGACTTTCTAATAGGGATTGTTGTTTTTCTATTCACACTTATGTTTGTAATACAGTTCATACCAGGTCTTTTTATTTCAACATCAGGAGAAGGGAGTCTGGATTCAGTAGCTTATCGAACAGCCAATCTACTTGTAGAAGACCCGGGGTGGTGGGAGAATAGTACACATAATGGTACCAACTGGGAGATAAATATTGGAAATATAAGCCGGATCGGTTTGGCAGAGGATGAATTCCCTGACATAAGACGTACATATACACCAAACAAATTGAATAGATCAAAAATACAACAACTAATGGAATTAAATGAGACTATGATCATAAATAACCTCGGCCTCTATGATATGGTAAGCGGCACTAAGATAAATTATGGTTATAACATTAGTATTGATAAGAATGGTGATCCTTTAATTATAAACGGGTCTATTATTAATATTGGAAAAATACCCCCCGCAAACCAGGATAGATTCAGGATATCGAGAACAGTACTTGTCGAAACAGGCAAAATAGCAGAATTTAGCGTAGATGAATTGAGCAGTTGGAATTTATCTAATGAATCAGTATATATTAATGTTACCGGACCTCAGAACGATAGTGTGATCATTCAAATAATTGAATTTAATTTTAATACAACAAATTCTACTTTCCACCATGCAAAACTAAATGGAACTAACATTTCTTCCAATAACTACTCTGTCTATAAAAAAACCAATACAAGTAAGTTCATTAATGTTTCACAATCTCTTCCAGTCAATATTACTAATGTAAGCAGTTTGCGCTTCGTGTTTAATAATAGTATGTTCCCAACTAATGTGACCTATTGGATTGAACTTAGTTTTACGAATTTTACTAATGCATCACTTAGCTCTGCAATTCCTGTTGAATATAATAATAGAACACAGCCGCTGTTCGAACCTGCAAATCTTGTAGTGGGAGTATGGAAATGAATGAAACTGCCCAGATGCATACTCTTGAGGGATTTGTAGCTGCTGGTGTTATACTTATGATGGTTATGCTTATTTCTGAAAATACCATGATCATCACACCCCAATGCGAGCTTGGTATGGATGTACAGCTTCAACAAACAGCAATAGATGTGTTAAATGTTCTTGATATTGCACCTGATTGCGCACTTCAGTTCAACCTTAACCTGACAGAGCATGTGGCAGGATATAATTTATCAGAACCAATTCCACAGAACAATAGCCTTAAACCCCTTGATACTGAGATCAGTAACTTACTTGGTGATATTCTGTATAATGTAGACTTTGTTTATGTTGGTAATGGTACTATTACTAATGATACTATTGCTAATGGTACTATTACTAATGATCATGTGATCATGCATGGCGCACCAATTGAAAATTCAATGTCAGCTTCACGCTTTATAACGCTTTATAACGAAACAGGTGGTACATGGAATATTTCTTCTAATAATGTGCAAGTAGTGGAGGTGAGACTCATAATATGGCAAATATAACTGGTAATACACATGGTCAATGGATCATATTAAGCGGGATGACAATATCCTTAACATTGGTCTTGCTTGCAGTATTAGCGAACCAGGCTTCGATAACGGGCTTCAACTCATCCCACTCTGCTCTTGAATTCCCCAAAGAACAAATAAGGGACCTTACTCTGGGAGTGCGGGATTATTCGATAAGCGCAGCAAAACTTGCATATGAACTCAACAATACAAACAATACAAACAATGAAACCGTACGTAATATTTTTACCCGACTTCTTAATGATTATACTTCACAGGTAAGTACCATCCACTCTATTTATGGAAATAATGTGAATGTTACCATATCTAAAATAGTATTCAACTCCACTAATAATAGTATTGATACCATATGGCTGAACATATACTATGATGATGGGATCACCTACTTTGCTTGTGAACCTGAAATAATAGAGGTGATATAATGAGACCACTTTCCAATGCTGATGATGCGGTTTCAGTGACTGTAGAATATGTTTTATTATCTTCTATATTTATTATTTTTTTCTTTGTAGTATTTCTTTGTGCAGATGATCTGTTGATAAAGAATCCAAAGACTATGGTAATAGAAGAGCAGTTCAGGGATATTGGTAATATGATGAGTAATACGATCACTGATATGTACTTGATAGCACCGGAAAATGGGGTAATATACACACAATATTTAATTCCGCCCGAAGTTGGAAAAGAAACGTATATTATTAGTGCCGAGTCAGCATTCATAGACCAGGTCATCGGGATCAGTTCTTCTAAATCAGATATATGTGTTAATGTTACCATCAGCGGGATCGCAAACACCATACCTATAAACGGTACAGCATATAGCAGTTCACAAACACACCGAATAAGTTACAGCTCTGATAGATAGGATAAATTATGAGACATAACAGCAGTCGAAAAGATGCGGCAGTTTCCGAGACAGTGGGATATATATACATATTTGCTATTGTAATGTTTTCTATGAGCATGATATATGTGATGGGATACCCTGCACTGCAAAATAGCATGAAAGCGTGTACTTTTGAAAGTAATCAGCAGAGCTTTATCGTTCTCCAGAGCAACATGAAAATGGTAGCATTCGATCAAACACCTGTAAAAAATCTCAATGTTCAACTCCAAAGTGCAACCTTATCGGTTTGTGAGGAATCGAATATTACAATAGAGTACGGGGCAGAGAAAATCTTTTGTGAATGTGGAATGATCGAATACCAGCAGGATGACATGTTCCTTACTTATGAGAATGGGGGTGTATGGAAAAGATATCCTGGTGGAGGTATTAAAGTCTCAAATCCGCGTATTTATACCAGCATAATGAATGGGACCAATTTTACTACATTAGGTATTGCATGCATACAGGGAACATCATCTTCAGGTGGTAAGGGTATTGCTACTATTAATATGAAGAACAATATGAGTATCATAAACAGGACACAAAACCCGGTGAATGTGAGCCTTAAGATCAACAGCACCTATGCACCACAGTGGCAGATATATCTTGAAAGTATTGGTTTTACCACAACATATTCTAATGATACAAGTATTACAGTATGTAATAACAATACCTATCTTGCAGTGGGACGGCATATAGTAGATGTAGAGATCATATAAAACAACTGTTAACTTATGGTTATCAACCCTTTTGGCCTAATTTGGATCATAGTATTATTATATACACTATTATTCCCGTTACTGGCATTAAGATAGATATATGCTTTATCTGCTATTCCACAGGCATAATTTACTTGATCCTTAAAACATACATAAACAGTATAAGGATTCTCCTTACTATCTCCGAAATACCCCTGATCAGCATCAAATGTCACATATGCAGCTGCCGGATTACCATCGGTATATCTTAATTCAATTGATAATTCAGACGGACTTCCAATAACCACAATTGGATGATCCACATATAAGTATAATTTATCGAGCGCAACATATTCAACATCGGCAGCACTTCCATTTATTTCAGGGCCACCTATATTACTGATATTCACTTTAATGTTTGTGTTATTCACATCATTGTAGGTAACATTTGAGTTATTCAGAATAAGCGGCACATAACCTGCACCCTGCATTTTAACTTGAAACCACACACCCCATTTTTCAGTAGGGTTCAGGTTTGGCATATCCCAGAAAATATTTGTTTGATTTCCAACAATAGTAACATTAGGTTCTGCATTGCCCCTGCCAGGATAAGTCGGAACAACAAATTCCGAAGCTATACCCTGTGTAGAATTGCTGCTGTTGAGAATATAGGTCGCAGTTGCGATTGATGTTCCACTGAGGTAATTATGAGGCATGATCAAATTCAATTTAGGGCCATCAGCTGTGAAATTAGTGATATTTGCAGCAATGCCCCTAAATATTTCCTTTAACGTACCGGCATTAGGGGCAAAATAATATTCTCCACCGGTAGCATTTGCAATCTCAAATAATATCGGGTCAACCTCAGATTCGTCACTGCCCAGACCAATAGTATATATTATGGTATTATTGTTCTTAGCATGCTCTACTTCAAGCAGCATTGAATGATAACCGGCATTATCGATCCCATCTGTCATAAGCACCATCGTTGAATTGCCTGGTATTGTGGCAAGTTCATTATTTGCTTCAAATATTCCTTCATCAATAGCTGTAAGCCCATCAGCTGTTATAGTATTAATGGAGTTTCTAAGATGGTCAATAGGATCATCATTAAGTGTGGATGTGACATCAGCATACCATTCAGTCCAGGTTACCGGTGTCAGGGCTATAGAGACATTTTGATTCCTGTAGACAAGATCAAAATTTCCATATTGACGGTTAGAAGATTTTTCAAATTCAGTAGGAGTACTCCACGTAGATTCACTAAACTGCTGGGTGTTGATATCATTTGCTCCATCTGATGTCATAAGGAACATCTTGTCTGAATAAGGATCAGGGATTAATTTAACCCACGAGACATAACTTGAACCCACACTTGATGCGCTATATTGTGTGCTCCATGAATAATCAGACCTGTTCCATAACCGGTACCCGGGTGTAGGTGTGTTATCACTCCACATGACCATGCCAGTACCTGATGTTTGTTCAAACTCGACATCAAAATAACGTCTATTATTACCGTGTGAGGCGTCTTCGATCAATTGGTCAGTTGAAGTCCATGTTGAGCCATTCCATGCACTTACACTGATGTCGTATGCAGAATCAAGTGCACCCATAAGTATATTATTTGAGTTCGGATCCGAAGCTAGTTTGATCCAGTACACACCATCTGAATAGGGATATATAGCATAGTCAGTACTCCATACTGTACCGTTCCAAACACATGACGTGACAGTTCCGGTTGTTTGGTCAGACCATACTACTACAGCATTGCCGGTGTTCTGCTCATAAACCACGTCAAAGCACTGGTAATTATATGTCATGACATTAGTGGAAAGAACTATAGTATCACTCCATGCATCACCGTCCCAGACCTGTGCACGGAGGCGATCATCACTATTCATAAACACTAACATGATCTCATCTGAATTTGGTTTTGCAGCAAGTCTCACCCACTGGATATAGGCATTCCCTGCATCTGTTCCGTCTACTGTAGCTTCAGTACTCCATGTGCTTGCGTCCCATACCCGATATCTCGGTACACATGTACTAATATCCGAGTTTCTGTATACGACCATTGCATCATTGGAATTTTGCTCATAAGCAATGTCAAAGCCTCTGTGATTATTATAAGTTGCGATAGGTGAGAATTCCTCTACTGCACCCCACACTGCCCCGTCCCATATCTGTATATTAAGGTCTCTTTGATCATCCAGGGTTCCCATGATGATCTCATCCCTGGTCGGACATGACTGCATTACAATCCCGCGAATACTACCACCTACTAAATTTGCTGATTCTTCATCAGACCACTGCAGACCGTCCCACAGCCTATACCGTGGTACACCCCCGCTGCCACTACTGTCATAATAAGCGCTTATTGCAGTACAAAGAGGTGAACTTGATACATTAACTGTGAACTGTGTTTCATTCTGTATACTTGAATTCTTGCTCACAACAATGTTATAGTCTATATCTGTATATAGTGGACCACTTACTACTTCCGGATTTGAATTACCGGTTGATGAATCAATCAGGGTTGTACCCTGGTAAAGGGATATGTCAAGATCAGATTGATCTGCCCATGACAGGTTAAAATAATATATTGCTTCAGTATTTACGGTAAAATAACCTACCCATGTATTTCCGCCACCCAGGTAGCTTGTCTGTGAGTTATCAACAGATGACCTGTCATTGCTGTATAGTACAAGACCTGTTTTGTCTCCTCTGCTGTCATTAAAGCTTGAGATAAAAGCATAAGATGCAAGTTGAGCTGCACTCTTTTTATCAATATACGTGCTAATATTAAATTTATCACTGACATCCATATCACCTAAAACCCGGACGGTCCAGTTTCCATTTTCGACTGTATCGTTATCAGTATTAGGATATGTATAACTTAGAGGGCGGATCCAGATATATTCAGATGTATCTCGTGGTATCGAATATGTAACTGTGACAAGAGGACGATGGTTATTCAAACCGCTGAGATAGTAATACTCACTTGATGTGAACCTGTCGATACTTGGGTCTTCATCTGTACCATCATAATTATCTCCCACCAGCACTATGTTGCATTCCTCACCCCAGTCAGGTACATGGTCTAAGTCCCATGTTGCATTGGTAATATTAAATTCGATCACTCTACCTGAAACTGAAGAAGATAATGATACAGTGTCGATGAGATAAGAATTATTATAATCAGCACTGCCAAAATTACCTGATGCCCATGTACTGGTAGAGTTCCTTGAATTCCACGTCGGTTCGTTGTAGTTTGTTACCAGATCATAGATATTGATCGATCTAATATCGTCATCCGCATCCCATACCGGATAGAGTTCGTTAGATCCGCGAAGATACATTACAACACTCTCTATCTTTGCATTATGTGTTGGTGCATCCGGAAGTTTCCAGCGCAGGATCGAACTGGCCTGATCATTTGCACTGTTGAAGCCACTTGTTACATAGATCGAAGTTTCGTCTGTAAAAGCAGTATTCGGGTTCGTGGAATTGATGAATGTATCAAGATCAGTAGAGCGTACATCAATCGGAACGGCCTCCCGATTATCGTAATAATAACCAGTAGAATCATTGGTTGAACTATATACATGTCCGGTCGGGCTAATTAAGATCAGGTTTATATCTACGGAACTATTATCCCATTCCAGGAGTACTTTGAGGTCATTAATAGTCTCATTGATCTGGAAATGATCTTCATATTCGTAAGTTGAGAATGTGCAGTTATATGGATGATCATCAACCAGATCAACTTCTGCCGGATAGAATTTCAATAATTTATTATTTGCCAGTATCTCAACATTTCTAATGGCATTGGTCCAGTCCCTGGGATCATAGAAACTGATAATATTTGTTCCGTTGTTCACAAGGTGGGAAATATCATATTCAAAACTTCCCCAATTGCCATTGCCTGTAACCGGGATCTCGATAAGATAGTTCCCATTGATGTCAATATAGCAATTTTCGCTGGTATCATCAATGTCATATGCGTCAAACTTTAACAAATAAGAGGAAGTAATATCCATCAGACTAAAATTTCCTTCTGTTTCATAATTATATGGTGTGAACCCTTCATCACCATATTCGATCTGGGTTATATCATAATCACAAATATCCTGTGCGATTGAATTGTATACAGTACGCAGTTCTGAACTGGACGGTGCATTGAAATATTTGCCACCTGTCTCGAATGCAATGCGCCTGAGTAGTGATTCATCTATATATTCAGAGCCACCCAGACCGATTGTATAGACTGTAATGCTGTTATTAATGGCATCTGCGATCGCATCCGTGCAATCCCTATCACTCCCTGATGTACATTTACCATCAGTAAGAAGGATCATAATTTTTCTTGCAGCGGTGCGGCCGTCTTTGAGTAAAGTATTTCCATCTGCCATACCATCCCCTATCGCAGTACCGCTGGCAGTGAATATATCATCGATGGTATTTTTGATAAGTGTTTTATTTTCTGAAGAGTTTAACAGTGTTAGACCTAACCTGGTATCACTGGTACTTTCAAAAGCTACTACTCCTACCTGTGAATTCGAGACCAGATTATCCATGAATACTTTTGCAGCTGTTTTTGCATCGGTCATCGGCTGTTGGGGATCTGAACCGAGATACTTCATACTTCCCGAGCGATCAAGTACAAGCACTACATCCAGTGGTGTCCCTGCATAATAATCAGGGTCCATACTTCCTGAACGATCAAGTACAAGAATAGCACTTGCGGCAGGACGTGATACAGGAAGTTCACCTTCCACAGAGATTATAGTGGTGATATTGATTATATCACCTGAATCTATTTCTTCTGGTTCGGCTGTAATGCTTACGCTTAAAAAAGGTTCATTTTGTACATGGATTATAATTGAATCATGTACTGAGTAGTTGGTAGAATTGGCAGTTGCGGTGATAGTTGCATTTCCAGGTGTTGATTTACTTGTGAATAATGCATAGATCTTACCATTGGAACTGGTATTTGTGACAATATAATTTGTCATATTCACATCTGACACACTTAGATTTCCAAGAGGAGGGTTGCTGTTATTAAGCAGTATTTCAATATCAGGGAGAGTATGTCCCCATTGGTCTAATGCTACAACTGTTATAGAAGAGTTGTGATTGCCGTTAAGCTCATATGAGAGTACGGTTTTCGGGTTAGCATATAGGTCTAAATGATCCAGGTTCCCGGCAATATATCTTACGTTTGTGGTATTGGTGATTCCAGTAGGACCAGATTCATCCTCGTATTCGGCTTTGATGAACAATGTTTCGAGAAATGGTGTGGGTTGGGTCTGTAAGGTAGCAACTCCCATGAAATTAATTGGGATTATTCTTGATTCTGATGTGCCGGTGAATTTGACTTTTTTATTGATAGAACCTCCACCTGGTAATACCGGATTTAGGAATTGATCAACTACCCTGGCGCTGATCAAATATTTATCTTCATTATTAGCATAAGCACTTTCTGGTGTATGGCTTAAGAAAATGTTATCAGCATTGTCCGGTGTCCCTTTGATTATGATAGTTGTATTGATCGAGGTATTTGCTATTGATATATTGATCGTATTATCGCCTGAACGTTTATCAGTTGTAAAAATGGTAAATGTTTTTCCATCAGTATCAGTGATATTGGAATCTGGTATAGGGGTTAATGAATTATACTCAATTGGACTGTTGTATGTTGTATTGGAAGGAGGTGTGGCATTGAACAGGACAGTGAGGTTGGTGATTGGATTTTCATATTTGTCATATGCCCACACTGTTAGTTCACAGGGAGTATTCACTGTGTATGCATCATCATATACTGTAGTAAGTGAATAAGGTGCTGATGGTGTGAATGTGATAATAGAAGTGTTTGTTATATTACCTGTGATCGCAGTTAGGTAGATATCCCTTGCAATAGTTGAATTGATGGTTAATAGTATACTTGAGGTGTTATAGCTTGAATCGGTAGTGATTACACCGGTCTGGTTGATGGTTATGTGTGTGTGTGTATAGGGCGCTCTTGTCAGGTTAAGCTGGTATGACGTCTCTTCAAAAATGTTATATACCAGGATATTTAGTGACACGTTCACAGTAGTATTAACATTCTGATACCGGTCATATGGGATAATATGTACTTGCGACCGGTTGCCTGCCATAAGCGGGTTTTGATCCGGATTAATTGATACTGAAGTTGGATGATCTGCAATAAAAGTGATGTTTGTTGTGTTGCTTCTATTCACCGTAACTGCATATACGGTAGCAGTACCTGAGATTGTTGAATTTAAATTGACTGTAGCTATTCCGGATGAATTAGTATATTTCGAGGTTGCACTAAGATTGCCAATGGTTGAAGTAAAGTTAACAAGGGAATTATTCACAGGAATGGAGTTATTGGATATTTTCACATAAATGCTGACATTATCTCCTGCTATACAGGAGGAATGATCAGAAGTTATCTCTATGTCCTGAGCTGTAGTTGGTCCTATCAGGAACATTATAGTAATTAACATTAAAAAAATTTTACTTATTTGATCCGTGTGCAACACCTTCACCGATTCATCATCATGATAATGATGTGATATATTATGTAATTACTAGTATATATAGTTATCTGTGAGTCAATCTATAGTTCTGAAACAA
>Ga0255426_10146_pt1 | contig 14655 bp, 16 predicted proteins | sample ANMaggSeSYBR02J9_FD_182666 | JGI IMG/M metagenome (GOLD analysis project Ga0255426, IMG submission 182666) | Sediment cell enrichment communities from methane seep in Santa Monica Basin, California, United Staets - ANME aggregate JGI... | ecosystem: Environmental > Aquatic > Marine > Cold seeps >...
TGCTGCAGTTATGCCTGGAAGAACTCGGGTTTGATATACTGGCTATATCCGCTGATGACATTGAAAATAATAAACTTGATCAGTTTAATGTACTGGCAGTGGGCGGAGGATATCACAAATATAAATCAAACCTCTTGACAGAGAATGGTAAATCACAGATAAAGAATTTCATATATAATGGCGGTGGATTTTTTGGATCCTGTGGTGGTGCTGCATTTACCATGAATGTAAGCGGTGGATTGAACATGATAGATGCCGGGCGCAGGGCAACAAGAGAAAAAACATTCTTGTCAATAATCACGGATTATATTTTCGGATGTAATAATGCTGTCTGGCCAGTGCAGGAGATTATTCTCAGATCCCGAATGCAAACTGTTGATAAAGGGACTTTAATACTGATCAGCAATCGTTAAAAAATTCTCTATGATCTTCATCCCCACAGGTGTAAGTACAGATTCCGGATGGAATTGAATCCCTTCCACAGGATACTGCCTGTGCCTGATGCCCATAATGATCCCATCCTCTGTCCTTGCACTCACTTCCAGCTCATTGGTAAGAGTGGATTCATCCACAACAAGTGAATGATACCTACCCCCTATGACCAGCTCCGGTAATCCTTTATATATACCTGTACCCGAATGTATTATCTGCGAAGTCTTCCCATGTACAGGTCCTGAGGGTGAATGGATGATCTTTGCACCAAAGGCAAAGGCTATAGCCTGGTGACCCAGACACACACCCAGTGTAGGAATGGTAGGACCAAAGGCCTTAATAATATCAATACAAGTACCTATATCCTCAGGATTATGAGGATTTCCCGGTCCGGGCGATATCACTATAGCACCTGGAGCAATTGATCTGACCTCATCAAGACTGATAGTATTAGGTACTACCAGTGTATCAGGTTCAAACATAGAGACATAATCCACAAGGTTCCATACAAAAGAATCCTTATTGTTGACAAACAGTACTTTCATACTCAGCCCCCCAGCGCTTTCATCATAGCTGCCATCTTACGTTCAGTTTCATTATATTCATAGGTCGGATCGGAATCAGCCACAATGCCAGCACCTGCCTGAATGTAATGTTTATTAGCCTGTATGATCACTGTCCTGATCACTATGGCAAAATCAGCATCGCCATTTATAGAATAATAACCTACTCCGCCACCGTAGATACCTCTGGCAGCAGTCTCCAGCTCATCAATGATCTCCATTGCACGTATCTTAGGTGCACCTGATAAAGTGCCTGCAGGAAATACAGCCCTGGTAGCATCGAATTGATCACACTCATCCCGCAATTGCCCGCTTACTGTACTTTCAATATGCTGAAGATGAGAGTATTTCAATACACTCATAAAATCATCTACTTTTACAGTTCCTGATGCACAAACCATTCTTACATCATTACGCCCCAGGTCTACCAACATCACATGCTCTGCCCTCTCCTTCTCATCATTAAGCATCTCCTGCGCCAGACGTTGGTCCTCCTGCGGAGTGGTACCACGCGGGCAAGTACCTGCAATCGGATTGGTGATGAGCTTTTTATTATATACTGTCATTAATGTTTCAGGACTGGCACCTATAATACCTGTGTCGTTGAACTCGAACAGGTACATATATGGACTTGGATTCACTTCCCGTAGTCTTTGGTATAATTCTACTGGCGTCTGTTTCGCTTCCTGCTCATAGCGTCGCGAAAGCACAACCTGGAAGATATTACCGTCAATAATGTGCTGCTTGGCTACTGTAACTGCTTCTTCATACTGCTTTTGCTCCATAGTACAAACAGTATTCGGTATAGAAGACTGTACTATGTTGTTAGGTACATTGATCTTTTCTGCCTTTCTTAGAAAGTTCAATAAATTATTAGCATCCTGCCTGGCACGTTGGTAGATTGAAGCAGCATCATCCTGCTCACCGATAAACGGTGTTAGTATCAGATGTATAGTATCGCTCATATGATCAAATACCACTGTTTTGCTTACCAGTGCGAACCGGGCATCCGGGAAATTAGACCTGTGAGCAGGAGCTCTATCAAGCCAGCAGTCATATATCAGATCATATGAATTAAAGCCAATAGCACCCCCTAAAAAGGTCTGGCGTTCAAAGCCTGTACTGTTTATAAGATTTACACCATGGGCAGGAAATGAAGCCCTGATAGCGTCAAGTGTATCAAAACCAGGCTTGATATCTCCAACAATACAATCGCCGGTCTCCTTGATATTACATATCCCGGACAGCTTCTTTTCTACATGCATGATCATAGAAGTGTAAGTGGGATATTCCAGGGATACTACTCTGTCCTTTACTGTTACCACTGCATCAGGGTCTGACCCGACAAATGAGAAACGTGCATGTCTGTGTTCTTTTTCCATTGATTCCAGCAAGTAAGAAAACCTATTATTTGCTCCATTATTCTGTTTCATGGCAACGTACAGATCAAAAGGAGAACAATTTAAATGTATCTTCATGCGAAGCTGGATGATAGCAGGTATGTCGTTGTTAGCCAGATCAATAAATTCATCCTGGCTTAGATCAAAATGTATATCATTCATATTATTGACCCCGTGCATGCCTGATGAACAGCCTGATCTTTTCTTCGTCTTTTTTTTTGTCAGTTTCAGCACCTGATGCCGTATCCACACCATAGGGGGCTACAGTCCTTACTGCCTCTGCCACATTATCAGGATGCAGGCCACCTGCCAGAATAACAGGTAAAGGAGAGTGTGCAGTTATGCTTCTACTTTTTGTCCAGTCATGAGTGACACCTGTTCCTCCACTTCTGCCGCCGACCTTCGAATCGAGTAGAACAGCGTCAACAACCAGGCTAATTTTAGAAATGTAGCCTAAAATATTACTGATATCAGAATCCTCATTGATATGAATTGTCTTGATGATCCTGGTATGCGTGTTCTCTTTTATTGATCTTAAGTCTTCAAGAGACATGGAGCTGTGTACCTGCACTGCGTCCGGTCTGACATAAGTTATCAATTCTATAGCGTTGTTAACATCTTTGGGCATACATACCATCACAGTATTTACTAATGGGGGGGTTGAAGCCGCCAGTTCCCTGGCAGTCTCCCTATCTATCCTGCGGTGAGTGTTTACCGGTACTTCGGTTATGAAACCAACACAATCAACACCATGGCGGACTGCTAATTGAACAGAATCCATATCTTTCATTCCGCATATCTTAATCCTGGGGACGAAATCAATCACATTTTGTGGCTGTGGATCTGTTTCCATTTCGGACCCGATATTTCGTAGGAACATGATAACTCACAAAATCATAAATATGTGTTCAATTGTTTGGGAGAACCTGCTATTTCCACGAATGTTTTAAGTTTTTCCAGTGCGTAACCATTATCAACAGTCTGCTGAGCTAATTCTATACCATCTTTTAAATCAGATGCTTTGTCTCCAACTACAAGTGCAGCCGCACAGTTCATAATAACTATATCACGTTTAGCATTTTTATGGCCTTTAAGCAATTTTACGATATCAGCGGCATTTTCCTGTGGAGACCCTCCTTTTATATCTGATATTGATGCCCTGGTAATTCCTAATTCTTCGGGTGTAATTGAGTAGGTTTCTATTGTACCTTCATTAAGTTCTGCTACAGTAGTCGTATCCAGATTGGATATCTCATCCAGACCGCTACCATGTACTACAAAAGCCCTGGATGTACCTAATATCTGCAAAACTTCTGCCATGGTTATGCAGAGCGACTCATCAAACACACCTATTACCTGGGATTTTGCATTTGCCGGGTTGGTCAGGGGCCCGAGGATATTAAAAACAGTACGTACTCCCAGTTCTTTCCTGGGCCCGGCTACTCTCTTCATGGAAGGATGAAATACCGGGGCCAGCATAAAACCAATACCAACCTTTTCAATAGATTCTGATACTTTTTCAGGCGGCAGATCTATGGTCACACCAAGTTCTTTTAATACATCCGCACTACCTGATCTGGAAGTGATGGAATAATTACCATGTTTTGCCACAGGTACACCAGCTGCCGAAGCTATAATAGCACTTGCAGTACTGACATTAATAGTATGTGAACCATCTCCACCTGTACCACAAGTATCTACCAGTATGCCACTAACCCTGGGTTCAATGGTATTGGCAGCGCTTTTCATTCCACTGGCCAGTCCGGCGATCTCCTGGTTTGTCTCACCTTTCATCTTAAGAGCAGTAAGGAAAGCTCCGATCTGGGCATCAGTAGCATCACTGAAGATATTGCTGATGGCTGATTGTGCTTCTTTATAAGTAAGATCTTCATTATTGATTATTTTTTGAATAAATTCCTGCATTTCTATCACCAATTTTCAATGTATGGAATGTGATGTATAATAATGTGTAATACTATACATTAATGTATATTTATATACATTGTATTTAAGTCTTATGTAGTCAATAATATAAATTACATCAAAAGAAATATAATACATGCTCTTGCATAAGAACTAAAGAGGAATGAGCAATATATGAATTCGAAAACCGGTGTCCAGATCATAGCTGCCTTTATGGTACTGACTATGGTATTGTCCATGACAATGATGTTTTTTTCCGGAAATGATTCAGACACTTCAGACACTATTCAACCGGAAAACTTACAGAATGAATACTTTAATGTTGCAGGGGAACAAATAGCCCACGGCTTCAGTTCAATTTCAGACGGACTACAGATGTCTACTACGAATGTTTATTCAAGTTATTTCATTGACATGAAATATATCAATGATACTTCCTTTGAGCCATGGAACGAGCAGTTATCGAAAAATCTGACCATTGTCGTACCATTAAACAGTAGTGTTACTGATGATGTGTTGTACCATACTGTTACTGAACAATTATTTTTAGCCCAGACATTTAATAATGATTTAATACTTCTAAACACTATGAACCCAAAGGTAGTAACATTCGATTATATCGGGGTACCTTCCAATGACAGCAAGTATCTTATCCTAAAGAGAACTGATACTGGCGGTATAAATGTCATGGGTAATCCGACACTTTATACATCTTCACTTGATACTGCTAAGGCTGTGCTTACCATCCTTGAGAACTGGACTGTACCCCAAACAGCATATGATACTTTCATACCTGTTCTGAACCACTCGGATGACCAATCAGAATTCCAGATGGTATTGAACTTAATAGTATATCCTGATCCGTTCGCAGATCTATATTATCTCGGCATGCACAAAAATGATGATGGTAGTTTTACCAGGACAACAATATATTACAATCCTACAAATAACACGTCCTCACATATTAATGAGCTTGCCGAGACTGGCCTTGAGAGGGGTTTTACCCAATATGAGGTGACAACTGAAGAAAATATCATGAAAGTTGTTCTAAGTGGGGAATTTTTGCTGGTCAATACTGAAGATAACAAATAGTATATATAGTGAGGGGCGATAGTTATATTACCTATCATGTAGTAGGAAAGTCAAATCATAAACCGATGAATAATGATGGATTAAAAAATATACATATATGAATATTATGTATACTAATATATAATATCCTGAAGGAGATATGAAACATATGGCACAACCAATCTATGTAAAATTTGAAGTCCCTTCCGAACTTGAGAACAGTGCCCTTGAAGCACTGGAACTTTCCAGGGATACGGGTAAAATACGCAAAGGTACAAACGAAGCTACAAAAGCAACAGAACGAAGCACAGCTAAATTGATCTACATCTGTGAAGATATCACCCCTCCGGAGATTGTGGCTCATCTTCCACCTCTATGTGAAGAAAAGAACATTCCCTATATTTTTGTAAAAAGCCAGAAAGAGCTGGGTGCTGCATGTGGGTTAAAAGTAGGCTGTAGTTCGGCAGTTATTTTAGAAACAGGTAAGGCAAAAGACCTGATTGATGATGTTATCAATAAGACTCAGGCATTAAAGTAGGGAAGGATAATGACAGGTAGTGAAGGCTTTCCGGCCGAGATCATTGAGATCGTAGGAAATACAGGTATGCATGGAGAAGCCATGCAGGTCCAGTGCAGGATACTCGACGGAAGGGATAAGGGACGTATAATCACCCGAAATTGTATAGGACCTATCAGGGTCGGAGATATCTTAATGCTCATTGAGACCTCCAGGGAAGCAAAAAAATTAGCAACACGGTGATTTAAATGGAAATGCGCAAATGCTCTTTCTGTAGTGGCGATATATCCATAGGTACCGGAAAGATGTTTGTAAAAAAAGATGGTACTGTATTATATTTCTGCTCAAGTAAATGTGAAAAGAATATGCGGCTTGGCAGGATACCCAGACGTGTCAAATGGACCAGCGAATATCGTAAATTGAAATCACAATGAATTTATCAACAGCATCAGGTTGAGAATAATATGCAACAAACCTATATAATGATCAAACCGGATGGAGTGCAACGAGGCCTTTTGGGTGAGGTGATTTCACGAATAGAGAAACGTGGTCTTAAGATCACTGCCATGAAAATGTGTACTCTAAGTAAAGAAATTGCCGAAGCTCATTATGCAGAACATGTGAGTAAAGGTTTCTTCGGATCGCTGATCGACTTCATTATCAGCGGACCATCTGTTTCAATGATAGTTGAGGGGAGAGATGCAGTGGTTGTAATGCGTGGAATAAACGGAGCCACAAACCCACAAGAAGCTGCTATAGGAACCATCCGCGGGGATTTCGGACTTGATACAGGACGTAACATAGTACATGCATCTGACTCTATAGAATCTGCAAAAAGAGAGATCGCTATTCACTTCAATGAATCCGATCATTCCGATTATACTAGAATAGATGAGCAATGGCTCTATGAATAGCTGTTGAAAGTTGGTGAATTAATTTGTTGGTGGGGATAGATCAATGGCAAAAGAAAAAAATCTTCGTACTCCTATCGTATGTGTCATGGGCCATGTTGATCATGGCAAGACCAGTTTACTTGATAAGATACGGGGTACTGCCATTACAGAAGGTGAAGCAGGAGCCATCACCCAGCACATAGGTGCAACAGAAGTACCTATACATATAATAAACCGTGTTTGTGGTAAAGCATTCAAAGGCAAGTTCAAGGTTCCCGGATTACTTTTTATTGATACACCCGGTCACCATGCATTTACCACATTGCGTACCAGAGGAGGAGCCCTGGCTGACCTGGCAATAGTGATCATAGATATAAATGAAGGATTCCAGCCCCAGACTATCGAAGCAATTAGTATCCTTAGACGCTATAAAACCCCTTTTGTTGTAGCTGCAAATAAGATTGACAGGATCCATGGTTGGAACCCGGTTGCCGGATCAGCATTCGTAGATTCTTATAATAGACAACCCGAACATATCAGGTCACACCTGGATGAAAAATTCTATGAGATCGTGGGCAAGTTATATGATCATGGTTTTAGTTCTGACCGGTACGATAGGATCAGGGATTTTCAAAATAATATTGCAGTTATACCAATTAGTGCTGTGACAGGAGAAGGATTATCCGATCTGCTTATTATCCTGCTGGGCCTGGCTCAAAAATTCCTGGAAACAAACCTGGAGTATCATGCAACAGGCCCGGGAATAGGTGTAGTCCTTGAATTGAAAGAAGAACGCGGTCTGGGCACAACCCTGGATGTGATCCTGTACGATGGAGAGATCTCAGTAGGAGATATGATTGCCGTAGGTACGCTTGACGATCCTATAATCACTAAAACCAGAGCATTATTAAAACCAAGACCACTCTCCGAGATAAGGACTGAAGAGAAGTTTAAGCATATCAAACATGTAACTGCGGCTGCCGGTCTGAAAATATCTGCACCCGGGCTGGACAGGGCAATCTCAGGTGCGCCTATTAAGGTTGTCACTAAAGATACTGCTGATGAGATATCGCAGGAGATCAGATCAGAGATCGAACAGACCCGGATCAAAACAGATAATACCGGAATACTCATCAGGGCAGATACTATAGGCAGCCTTGAGGCTCTGGTCAATGAATTAAAAGCTCAGGAGATCCCAATACGAAAGGCAGATGTGGGAAACATATCCAAACGGGATATAATTGAAGCGCAAGCCCAGGAGGATCCTCTATATTCGGTGATACTCGGGTTTAATGTGGATATATCCCCTGATGCCCTGGAAGAACTCATGAATTGCGATGTGAAATTATTTGTCAGTGAAGTGATCTACCAGCTGGTAGATGATTATACGGACCATATAGAAGAAATCACACTATTAAGCGAGAAACAGAAGAGTGAAGCTGTCATCAGGCCGGGACGGTTCAGATTACTTCCGAACCATACATTCCGCCAGAATAAACCTGCAGTAGTGGGTGTAGAAGTAGAAGGCGGGATCATACGGACCAGGCTTAATGTGATGAAAGAAAATGGTATTAATGTGGGATTGATCAAAGGTATTCAGGACAATGGTGAGAATGTAAGTGAAGCAAGGTTTGGCTCACAGGTTGCTGTATCCATTGATGGTCCGATAGTAGGCCGGCATATCAAAGAAGGAGAATTACTATATATTGATATACCTGAAAAGCATGCAAAGATCGTGGAACAGGAATTGATCGAGTCCCTGAGTCCGGATGAATTAAAAACACTTGAGAGTTTCCTTAAGATCAAACGAAAAGGAAAACCTTTCTGGGGAAAATAGGAATAAATTATTTAATAGAACAAAATCCTCCCTTCGGTCGGATTTTCTTGAGTACATCAAGTTATACTTGATATACTATAAAAAAAAAGAAAAAAAGGACAAGATAAAACTAACCCCTGCTCCTCGTCCGCTCGAATTCTTGATTTGCTTTTGTGTGATTTTCACCACACTGTACAATATATAGTACACTACAATAATATATATTTCAAACGAATACTGTGATTTCATTGAGATTGTAGCATTATAATCAGATTGTAATATTACACTCAGATTGAAATAATAACAAAGAATTGATATATTATATATTGTGAGTGGGGTACTTGCAACAGCTAAATTGCTCATGGCTTCAGTTATGATTGCAATTTCAGGGGCTTTCCGGACCTATATAGCATATCTATTGATAGGATATGATGTTATATTTAGTAATATCGCTGCAGTTTTTTTAATAATATATGCTATTTATACCTTTGATAGGATCAAAGGGGGAGAGGAAGATAACATAAACCGAAAAGAATTAACAGGTGCAAGGAAGGATATTGCATATATTATTTGTGCATTATCTTTTATCTGTGGCATATTGATACTATTTTTACATAATCTTATCCTGATTGTGGTTATTCCTTTTTTTGCAGGATACTTCTACAGCAAGAAGATTGTAATAGGTAAATATTGTTTTACATTAAAAGGGGGCATGGGGATGAAGAACCTGGTAGTAGCATTAACCTGGGGGGTATTTATTACAGGGATCGTTATGAAGGGGCACTCAGACCCAATTGCTGTTATATCTATTTTTTCCTTTCTTTTTATAAAGACCTTTATAAATACTGTAATGAATGATTTTTCTGATGTTACCGGAGATAAATCAGCAGGATTGATGACATTACCTATCTGTTTTGGGGAGACGAAGACAAGATGTTTATTAATGAGAATCCATATACTCGAGCATGTAATAATAGCAATTATCATGATAATGGGAATGTTAGAATTTGAAATAATCATATTAGTATCATGTTTTTTTTCGGGTGTGATCTACATTTTCTTTTTTACAACATCATCGATCAATAGTAATACTGGTTCCATAATAAAGAATGCATCATATCAATTGTTTTACAGATGGGAATTCTATGTAGCTGTTGGATTACAAACCTTATCTAAAATAATAATATGAATTTATATTTTATTAGAATTATTCAGTAAATAATTAAAAAATTTTGTTCCCCAGGATATAATAGAAGACTCTGTACCAATCAGATTTCTTTGTGAGTCATAACTTCCATCCTTAAAAAAAGGTGTAAATGAGAAATAGTTATCAGTGACTATCATAGCTAAATTTAATTTATCATTAAATATAAACATTTGCGTATTATTAAGGTCAAGAAATTCTTTTACTAAATTGTGGTATTCAGCTTCTGTTCTTTGGTAAACCTCGGGTGTAAGGATTAATATGATTTCTTTTTCTTGCTTAGCCAGCTGTAGAAATAAACCAGGATATGATGGATTAAAAATAGGTGTAACTCCTTTGATCTGTTTGGATGATGACAAATTTTCAATAAATAAACGATGGGGTTCATACATGTTTTGCGGATCTACTTGATCCACCCTACATCCTTTTAATTTATGTAATTGTTTTAATAGAGTTTTTGGAATTATTGATAGATCATGGATATTAAAGAATTGTTGATTGTTTTCTACCAGGTCAAGTGTATCTACGATGGGATACATATAATTATCTACAAGTATTTGGCCTATATCAGTCAAAAAATACTCTTTGCCTTTCTGAATAATTATTTTTTTCTCCTCAAGAATCCTTATCTGAGGGATTATCGCAGGAGCTTTCACGTCAAGTGAATCTTTAATTTCAGTAAGATTCTTAGCTCCATCTCTTAGAAATAATACCAGGTTTTTTCGTTTTTCAGAAAAAAAAAGAGCATCTAACAATTTAGTCATTTTATATAATCCCCCGAAAAAATATCAATTTATACTCTATTTTGATATTTTATTATTAATGTATATTATTCAATTATTGATATTTATTGTTTTTGTTATTGTTATTGTTATTCTGTTATTTATTGTTTTTTGCCTATCTGTTTAATTAGTTCGTTTTCACCAGCACCAATGAAAATATTGTAAAGTGTCTGTCTGGTAGATGTTCTATAGAACTCCTGTGTCACTTTGTTAAAGGAATCAACTGCTGCCTTGAATAATGTCCTATCTTCTGTTCTTATACCAATCCTTGCCTGTACTTCAGCTATAGATTGATAAATCGAAGATGAATCAAACTCATCATCCAAATTCTGTGCACATTCCCGGGCCTTTATTAAACATTCTTTGGCAGTATTCATATGCCCCAACTCAATAAATAGTTTTGAAAGGTCAACATAAGCAGATGCCTTGTAGATTATATGGCGATTAGCATCACAAGAATCAATAATATTGAGAGCCTTATTTGATGCTGTCTGGGAACCGGATATATCATCCATGGTATGAAGGGTCCTGGCAATATCCCTCCAGGCCATAGAGCGGTATGTATTATATTCTATAGTATCTGCAAGGTTTTTTGAATCTTCTATTACAGCAGGATCATTCATTGTCATACCTACACTTACAAAAGCACTAGCTGTAATCTCAAGTGCATGACTTCTATCAAGCCCATCGAGTGTATTGTCTGATAGTTCAAGCGACCATTTGACCAGCTCTATATTAGCTGTCTCCTGCGCTATTTTTGCAGTAGCTTTAATACTATCCACAAAAGCCCTGGATCGATTACTTCCATCAATGATATGATCTGTAAATCGAATGGCTTCTTTCAGATAGCTTATATCATTAGAAGCAACGGCCTTTTGCGCTAGTGCAACGACACCTGCTCTATATTTCTTAGACCGATCAATTTCATTCTTTATGTTTTGGGCTTTTTTTTCGATTTCTATGACAAAATCTTCTACTTCGTTATCAGACATCGCTATCTCCTATATAGACTGATCAGCAATAAATCTAAAGTATATTCTTCTGTTGTTCTTGCCTTTATTCTCAGCCTTAAATATTTCAATATGAGGAATCTCATTAGTATTTGCCACATGAGTTCCTCCACATGCCTGCTGGTCAACTCCGGATATTGTTATTACCCTTATTTGTTGTATGTCGGGAGGAAAGGCATCTTTTAGCTTAACTACAGATGGGATACTAAAGGCTTCTTCCCTGGGCATGATATCAATACTAACAGGTCTACCCTGGTCAATGACCTCGTTCACCCTGGATTCATATGATTGTATCAATTCTCTGTCAAAATCTTCAAGTGAAAAATCCACTCTTGTTTTTTTATCACCAAGCTGGTTGCCTGTAATCTGTGCACCGGTCTCGTTGTGGATGATCGCACTTAGAATGTGGCAGGCTGTGTGATATTTCATGAAAAGGTAGCGTCTGTCCCAATTAATAATTCCTTTTACAATATCTCCTGGGCACAGTCCCTGTATTGATACTTCGTGGCTGATTATGCCGTCGAACTTACCAACATAGACCACAGGAAATTCCCGATCTTTTCTGATTAAAATGCCGGTATCATAAGGCTGCCCTCCTGAATTAGGGTAGAAGGCGGTATTATCCAGTACTATGAAATTATCATTTTTTACGCTTTTTACAGTCGCTTCAAATTCCTTTAGATAGCAGTCTTTTAGGTACGATGGCTCCATGGGAAGATAGAATGTAGTTTATTAAATAAAAATATTGGTTTTTTTCTATCTATCAGATCTCCGGCTTGAATGAACAAAATTGTTAAAATAAAATACGATAATAAGATATCAATCGGGCCCATGTAAGTCAGACCTATAACAGCCTGTAGGTTTGCTGTAATTGCCATAACACCACCTATACAAAGAGCGGCTAGCCAACCGGTTGTCATCCAGTAACATTTGCCATTTGATTGGCGGTGAATTATAAAAACAGTTATTAAGAGGATAGCAGTAAGCGTAAGTTTTATAGTAATAAACCCACCCGGACCATGAGTTTCATATAAATATTTAAAAAGATTATTCGATTCGGCATGAATTCCTTTTGTACTCATTAATAATGCTCCGGTTAGTGCATCCCCTATTCCAAAGGTCATAAAGGACAGAAAAAAAAAGATACGTTGGGTGTTGATGTATTTGCGGGAGTATTGTGATATTGTGTTAAAATCCGGTATCATTCGTTTTTGCCTCATCATCATTAGCATAATTATGATTATTGGTATATTGACTTTTGTATTATATATAGATTTTGGGAGAGGACAGTATCTTGGAATGACAATAGTTGTTTATTTAATAAGCAGAGGGATATGATGGGATGGAAAGTAATCTTGATAGAGTCGGAATGCACTTTTTCAGACACAGATTTACACGGATTTACACAGATTTTATGCAATGAATGGCAAAACACCATGACATCATCATCATCACAATTATGAGGTAACTATATATAGTATAAGTGAGTATAAGATATTATAAAGATGGGCATTAATCTATCTCCTTTCCCCCAATAAAATCCTCCAAAAATACCTCCTTTCCTTAAAAATGCCCATCACCTCCTTTTAATAACATATTAAATTATACTTGATATACTGTATTTAATCAATTACAAGCCCTTTACCATCCTTTCCACATCTTCCCACGTATTAACATTAATAAAAGTACCAAGCTTTGCATCTATTCTTTGTATCTCTTCCATACCCACTACGACAACATCCTCTAATTCACTAATCGGCGCCAGTATGAACCCTTCATTCATTTCAATAGCCTTTTGCGTAGCAGCCAGCATAGGCCCACTACAATAGACAGCATGCAGAGGCTCAAACCTCTTATTATCATGTACAGGCAAAGCTGCATCATGCCCGATCGCCGTATTAAAAAGCAGCTCCACCACACTGGCATTCAGATGCGGCATATCACAGGCAGTTAAAAAAGTATATTTACCTTTCACAACCTTTAATCCTTCCATAATACCTGCCAGCGGTCCGATACCTCTGAATTGGTCCATTACCACTATCCGATCATTTATATACGGTTCCAGTACACTCTGCTGCCTGGCATCCCTAACAGATATCACTATCTCTTCAACCAGGGGATCAAGTACATTGATGATATGCTCTATCAATGTCCTGCCTCTATATTGCAGCAGGGCCTTTTCCTGGTCACCCATCCGTTTACCCCGACCGCCTGCTAAGATGATTGATGAGCGCTTAACCATAATTGATCACCTATTCCAAGCCCCAGCTGTGCAGCAGCATTGCCGGAATTAATTGATATTTCCAGGTATCCATGACTGCCAATAAGCATAAGCATCTCACCACTTTCTACTTGTGTATACATATGTACTAGGGGAATTATTCTATCTTCTACTGTCAATTTATCATTATAGTTAAAAAAATTAAGCATGTGTTCACCTGGTATATTGGTAATGAGATTACCAAATCCATCTATAAAGAGGACCTGGGCTAAGACTCTTTTGTCTTTAACCTGCGGTGTAGCAAAATCAAGTTTCACATAATCATCTATCTCATCACCGATATCCGAAGGTTTAAACCCATTTGATAAATAGGCTGCAACAGGAGCGAAGATATCCCGTCCGTGGAAAGTGGAGGAAACAGTTAAAAAAAGATCCTTATTCGTGATCTTGCGTACTATTATATCCTGCGACAGCTTGTAAGCTGCTGGTATAAGCAACCCATTGTCAGGACCAACAAGCAGATGTCCTCCTGACTCTACCAGTACAGGACGGCGGTCACTTCCAACTCCTGGATCAATAACAGCTAAATGGATCGTGCCCTCTGGAAAATAAGGTACAGTAATCTTCAGAGCAAAGGCTCCGGCTGCAATATCCTGAGGTGGAATATCATGGGCAATATCAACAAGAACAGCATTCGGATCGATATTCAGTATAACACCCTTCATCTGGGCAGGATATACACTTTCAAAATCGGATAGAAGTGATATCACTGACATGATCAATTAATTAATTAATTAATTATTCTATTACAACAGGCTTATCC
>Ga0255426_10148_pt1 | contig 14554 bp, 15 predicted proteins | sample ANMaggSeSYBR02J9_FD_182666 | JGI IMG/M metagenome (GOLD analysis project Ga0255426, IMG submission 182666) | Sediment cell enrichment communities from methane seep in Santa Monica Basin, California, United Staets - ANME aggregate JGI... | ecosystem: Environmental > Aquatic > Marine > Cold seeps >...
TTTGGTATTTGCCTGGCACCATTGGCGCATAACTTATTCTTTAATTTCTCTTTGCAACGCCCGGCTCAATTCATGTTCAGTAGGTAATTTTTCTTTCAATTCATCCGGCAGCATGCAGTACAGACGATATTCCGCAACGCCGATGGGGGTCAGTTTTGTCCGAAGTGAGTATTCCACTTCAAGGCTATCTTTCTCAGCACATAGAATGATGCCAATCGAAGGATTGTCCTCCGGAGCCTTTTCCTTGTCATTTAGCAAGTTCAGATAAAAGTCCATCTTTCCTGCATATTCCGGTTTGAACTTTCCAGACTTTAATTCAATGACCACAAGTGCCTTGAGAAAACGGTGGTAAAAAAGCAAATCAAGAAAATACTCATTATTGCCCAGAGTTAGCCTGTGCTGGTTTCCGATAAAACAGAACCCATATCCCAGTTCCAAAATAAAATCCTTTAATTTGGCTATCAAACGCCGCTCCAGTTCACGTTCCTTCAAAGGCTCCCCGATTCCCAAAAAATCCAGATTATATGAGCTTCTGAGTGCTTCATCAGCCTGTTCAGCCAAATTAGCAGGCAGCACCTCTCCAAAATTGTGCGTCTTATCTTCAACCAGAGACCGTTCGTAAGCAGCAGCCTTGATCTGATTCAGAAGCACATTACGACTCCAACCCAACTGGCGAGTCATTTCTATATAATATGTGCGAGCATTGAAATCAGAAATCTTACTCATAATCAGCAGGTTATGGCCCCATGGAAGTTCTGCGACAGCTTGTCGCAGTTTTTCGTTAGCTGTATACTGCTCATAAAATCGTTTCATATCCCACAAATTGCGAGAAGAAAAACCTGTATATCCAGGAAACTCTTTCCGCAAATCCATTGAAAGTCTTTCCACTACTGATTTTCCCCAGCCTTGTTTTTCTTGCCTTTCAACGATCATCCTACCTATATCCCAATACAGCCTGATTAAATCCCTGTTGATTGCCCGTATGGCTGAAATTCGGGCAGATACAACACGGCGCTTCACTTCCGCCACAAATTTGATATATTCTTTGCTTGATTCTATTTCCATGGTTTCAATCCGTATTATTCAATTACAAACGCTTTTCTTAAAAATCTATATAGTACTTGAACGAAAACTGCTAATTTTTCCAATTTCTGCGTCAGGCGCAAATTTTAATCCTCAAAATACGCCATGTATTCCTGCGGTTAAAATTTGCGCCTTCCTTGAACTTGAAAAAATTTTCTAGTTTTCGTTCGGGCACTATCCAAAACATCCGTCTTTGTCTCACTATCCTGCTCCGGCCGCAGGTTTAAATTTTAATGTGATCTCTATGCGTTCTATGCGTTCTCCGCGGTTAAATCCGGTTTAAATATCTCACTCTTTCAATTTTCCTATTTTCAGCTTTTTCAATCCGCTTGTGGATAATGGTCTGGTGTTTTTTAGGAATTTGAATTAAGGCTTTTTCAGAAATCGGCATTTCTTTGTTTAAGTCTGTTTTTAAACCCATGGCAGCCAATTCCTTTAAAAGCGTTTTAAATTCAGTGCAGGTCGATTCCATCTCACCCAGCTTCTGCTTTTTCTGGTCAATGCTAAGCGCTGCTCTTTTTTCCGGAATCAGAAAATTATATAAAAAGCTTCCATCATGGTTGAACCGCAAATTCAGGTAATTGGACTGATTGGGTATATTAAAGATAAAATCAGATTCTTTTTCAAAGTCGATGACCTCCATATCATTCATGACTTCGTAATTCAGATTTTCCAAACTTCGCACTAACTGTGCCTTGATAAATTGCCGTTCTTTTTCTTTAATTAAATCGCTTTGAATAGCTTTTTGATTTTTATCGCTAAAAATTTTAAATTTTGTTTTAAAATCATCAAATTCATATAATTTCATGGTTTGCTTTTCAGTTAATACCAGTGCTGCTTGAAGCAGCGCCGCCTTTGCACTCTGATAATTATTATGTACCTGGATTTGATTTAATCTGATAATTGCCTGATGAATTTTTGCTTTCCATTTGTTTGTTTTCTCTGCATTCCTGATATCTTCAAAAAGCTCTGTAAAATAATATTCATCTTTAAAAGTCCGGCTTTTAATCAGGGTTTCCAATTTATCTTGATATGTTTTTCGTTGATGGGGATCTTCAACAGATGCTATAATATTTTCAATATTTTTGATTTTTTCATTTATTTTTTTTACAGCCTCATCATTTCCCTTTAAACACAGGTTTTCACCTGGTAAGGCTTTATCCGGATTTGCTTTTGTAATGTCGTTAATAACCTGATCACTTGTTTTTATGCGGACTTCATTAATCGCAGATTCACAACATTTGATATCACGATTAATTTTATCCTTTTTGCTCTCTTTTATCTGTTGAAATCCAAATTCAAAATCAGCCTTCTTTGTTTGTATTTCAACACGTTCAATAGAGTCTTTTGCTTCTTTCATAAGTTCAGGGTATTCTTTTTTTAGATATGATGTCAGATACCCAACAACCTGTGATCGAAAGGAGTAAAAGCTGTCAATTGCGCACTGAAAATATTTTTCATATGAAACAAAGGAAAGATAATCTTGCTGTTTATCCAAAAATATCTTTTTTTCATTTTCCAAAGAATTTAAAAAGGAGGTTAGGTTTGATATCTTTTCTCTGATTTTTTTATTGTAGTTGTCGTATATGCCCTGGCTTATAATCCCTGAATGATTTATCGAAAAGGGGGATATTGATTGGCGCGCCTTTTGTTGATTTGATTTTGTAAAACCAGAGCAGTCAAATTACCACCACCAGAGGTGGTGGCTTGTTTTAATTGTCCTGGAAGGCACCCTGTTTTTAGTGCCTAAAGTGAGCTAAAGTGCCTAAAATGCCTAAAGTTAAGGAATGCGCTTAGGGCGCTGCCAATTTTAAATCTATAAGTGATTAAAATTAGTCTGCATAATCTTGGCCAGGGTTAAAAAATTCATTCATCTTTTATAGGTTCGTTTATGCCGCCACCCTAACAGCGAAAAGGAGTTTGCAAAGCCCAGTAGCTTTGAGTTATCAATCAGCATGCCGAAGGCATACCACAACTTTAGGCACTTTAATATACTTTAGGCATTTTAGGCACTTAGGTCTAACTAATTCCTATAACGGTAGAACCTTCTTATGGTACCACTACCAGAGGTAGTGGTTTAGGCCGATTAATCAAAGATAATATTTCTCAGTGATGTCCGGTTAGCTTCTTGCATGTGATTGATAACGTTTTTGTTCTTTGAAAAAAAATGAATCTGTAGAACTGCCGGAATCACGAAGCTCATTTTGAATTTGTATCCGTAATTGTCTGACTCTTTTGATACTGACAGGTTCACCATGATTTTTATGGCAGTAAATCGCAAGGAGTAGATATGTAATAAGTCCGGCAAGGATCTGTACCATTAGGCCGTATTTACTTCTCGCGATTAGGTGATACACTCGCAGGTGACGTTTCCACCATGCGAAAAATTTTTCTATGTCCCATCTGAGCTTATAAATCTTAGCAATTTGCTCAGATGTCAAGTCCCTGCGATCTGTTGCTATCCAGTAATCAACGCCATCCACACGATAACCTACAAGGCGGACCGATCTTTTTGTTTGATTATTGTTTTGAGGTTTACCTAACAGGACTTCTGCGTCGTAAAAGACAATACTGTCAGGATGTCACCATCGGACTACTACCCTGCCATTTTCATCGGTATAGAATCCTGCCACTGATATTTTCTTCTCTTTCTTCCATTGAAATATTTCAATTGTATTTTCTTTAAATTTGGTTCTTTTTCTTCGTTTTTTGGAATGACACCATCTGCCTTGCCACCGATGTGCAGGGAAAACCTTTCCTCTTATTAAGATATGGAAACACGAAAAGGTTTGAGCTATTCTTTTCGGTTCCGAACATATTTAGGACATTTATGTGGAGGTAAAAAATGAACCCATACAATTATACTATATCCGGTCGGCGAATCTTGAAATCAAAGGCGAGATACGAACTCAAGCGAAGAAGAGTGAATATCAGCCTGACTCTGGAAGAATTTGCCAGACTCGAAAAGGCCGCAATAGAGAACGGTTGTTTCCGGGTAACCTCTCAGCCTAATCACGCCACAGGTAAAAGAATTAAATACAAAGAACCGACTTTAGCGGTTTTGGCACGTAAAATTGTTCTTGATTATCTTGATCAAAGAAAAAATATGTCGAAATCAGGCTGAGAATAAAATTTCTATGAAACCATCCCTTCCGGAATGTATCATAATATCAGATTTTGTTTGTTCTGCAGATGAGATTTGTGACCGTTACCAGAAAAGAAGTGAAAGCCCGAAGTGGTACCTTCGGGCTTTCGATAAGAGCTTCGCAAATACCCGGAAGCCCAAAAGACTGATCTCCTTTTACTATGTCTTCCGGTTGTTTGCAAGGCGGAAGGCACGTCTTTTTGTATCTAATCCAAATTCGGTGTCGTTGCTGTGGCATTGTTTTCTCTGTTTGTCGGTGTTGCTGGAGGGGACAGGCATATTGTTGTGATGAATGCCGTGTCGCAGGAACACAAAAAAATCACCGTGAAGCCCAAAAGCGATACCGCCAGACTGCCGAAGGAAAAAAAGCCCACCGTGAAGCTGAAAACCGTCGTCGACATGGTTTAAGCAAAAAAAATCAAAAAAACATGGATGATGCATCTTCAACAGTGCTGCCGACATGGTGTATGTCAATATTATTGTATCTGCGAATTGTCATTCGCAATGCCAGAGCATGGTTTGACAAGGCTGGTTGCTGCCATTTCTGCGGAGCTTGCGGCAAAATCGTGGATGAATTTCCTCGTCGCGGTTATGGCAAAGCCAATTCGGCACACCAAATTACATGAAATCCAAAGGAGATGAAACATGATTAAAAAACATCCGATCAATACTCAAAGAGCACGCAAGATCGAAGGCAGTTTTGCCTTCATCGAACATCGTTTCCTGCGCAACGGTTTTTTCGCAACTCTTACCCACCACGAACTGCTGCTCTATGTATTTTTGATATTGGTGGCAGATCGTAATGGCTTGTCCTATTACAGTTACGATAAGATCTGTATACTTCTACGTATCTCAGTAGATGAATATATTCTGGTTAGAGACGCTTTGATCAAAAAAGACCTGATTGCCTTTGATGGTTATCTTTTCCAGGTATTGTCGCTGCCGGAAAAACCTTCCCCTGATTCATGTAAACCACTTACGAGCCGGAAGGATATGGGAAAATATGATCCGGCTACTGTAAGTCAACTTGTTGCCCGGTCCTTTGGAGGAAGTCATGATTGATCGCCAAACCGTATTTGAAATTCACAGGCTCAACAACCTCGGTTACTCGAAAAGAAAGATTGCACACGAACTCGGATTGGATAGAGACACTGTCAGAAAATATCTAGAACATCCCGAACGTGTTGTTTTGCCAAAACTCAGAACCTCTAAACTTGATCCTTATCGTGATCTTATCAATCAGTTTCTCGAATCCGATCCTGATGTAAAAGCTCCGGTTGTTCTCCAGCGTCTTTGCGAAAACGGCTTTGACGGGGAAATATCCATTGTTCGTGATTACCTCAGAAAAAAACGAGGCAAAATTAAAAACAGGGAAGCTTTTATCCGATTTGAATCCCCTCCTGGCAAACAGATGCAAATCGACTGGGGGCACTTTGGAAGTTTGACTTATGGCAGCACCAAACGAAAACTCTATGCCATGGCAGTAGTCGAAGGTCACAGCCGTATGCTTTATGTAGAATTTACCCACAGTCAGAATCAGGAATTTTTACATCAGACACTTCTTAACGCCTTTGAATTCATCGGAGGAACTCCTGACGAAATTGTCGTGGATAATATGCTTACTGCTGTAATCGAACGGGTCGGCAGGGTTATCCGTTTTAATGACGCCTTTCTTGACTTTCTGAGGGTTTTCAAGATCGTTCCTTTTGCATGTAATGTCAGAGCGCCTTATGAAAAAGGCAAGATAGAAAGAACTATCGGCTATATACGACAGAATTTCTGGCCATTGAGAACGTTTACGGATCAGGACGATGTGCAGAACCAGGCAAATCATTGGCGTGATAACATAGCAAACGTTCGTGTTCATCAAACAACAGGGGAGGTGCCCATAGACCGCTTTACCAAGGTCAACTTAAAACCATTGCCGGAACTGCTGCCTGATTGCAGACAAGTATGTTCGCTTAAGGTTTACAAGGATTTTGCTGTCAAATTCGACGCTAACAGCTATACTGTTCCTCCCCGCGCTATCGGCAAACCGGTTACACTCAAAGCAAACCGAACAACCATTACAATCTACGATCAGGAAAAAACGATAGCTGCGCATAGCCGTTGCTGGGATCGAAAAAAACGAATCGAACTGCCTTCCCACAAGGAACAGGTCAAAAAAATGCACAGAAAGCTGTGGCAAGATAGAGATATTCTGTCGTTCATATCTTTAGGGTCCGAGGCAGAGGACTATCTAAAAGCCATTGCCGATGCAGGGCAACCCATTAAAAAAAATGTCGCCAGGCTTTTATCCTTGAAAGATGAATATGGCGCTTTCTCCCTTATCCATGCAATCAAAAGAGCTCTTCAATACAAAGCATATGGGGCGGATTATATTGAAAACATTCTCTATCAGGAATGGAACATCTTCTTGATCTAGAATTGGAAGCAAGAAGGATACGAAGAATCGCTTTGCGCTTCAAAGAATCAAAACTTATTGAAAAACCCACTATAAACCAGTTTGATTTTAATTTTCATGTTTCAAGAAAAAAACAAAAAACCCTGATTCTAAACCTTATGTCCCTGGAGTTTATTAAACTTAAAAAAGGACATCATACTGATTGGTAATCCCGGAGTCGGCAAGAGCTTTTTGGCCAAGTGCATTGCGTATGCCGCAACACAGGCCGGCATCAAAACACTCTTTACAACCGCAATGGATATGATCAATCACCTGATTTCTGCAGAGGCAGACCATTCTCTGTTAAAAAAACTTCAATTCTATCAATCACCGGATATCCTTGTTTGTGATGAAATCGGGTATCTTCCGCTGGGCACGCAGGGATCAAATCTATTTTTCCAGGTTATCAGTACAAGGCATGAAAGGAAGCCGACCATCATAACGACAAACCTGACCTTTACTGAATGGGGAAAGATTTTTGACAGTACCACTGTGGCTACAGCGATTGCCGACCGACTCGTTTACAACTCTGAAATCATAGTCATGGAGGGAAAAAGTTATCGAAAGAGGACAAAGTAGAACGACAAAAAAGATAAAGCAATTATTTCTATACCCTGAAATAGAGTTTTTAAGATAAGGAACGGAGGACAAAATAACTTTCACAAGCAAGCGCATAGTTGTGGAAATTATTTTGTCCCCGTTTCAAAGATTTGGGAGGTTGATTATCAGCTTGACTATTTGATGATCGGTGCCCCACAAATTTTTTGTCTTGAAATCTCGAAAGGGATTAGTGTGTTTTGTTAAACAACACAAGACGCATAAGTGCGCCCTTTGATCGCTTTGGCTGGTTTTTAAACGATGATTTTGGCTGGTTTCTTGACCGGTGGTGACAACAAAAGTGCCTCTTTTTTCTTAATGCTCACTAATACGCTCAAACAGTCAGCCGTTTTAAATTTAAATGCCCGCCACCTCTGGTTGTTAACAAGTTACTTTTGAGTTTTCAAATTTCTGAAGTTTGTAAATTTTTGATTATAATTACTTGACAATTGGGTTGTGAGAACTATATTCACAAAAAGGAATATATAGGGAGAACAAAATGAAAGAATTCGTCAAAGTAATGAAAGCCCTTTCTGATATTAACAGGGTAAAAATTGTCAAGCTGCTTCAGTATAAGATGATGTGCGTATGTGAATTGCGGACCGCCTTAAAGGTTGCCCAGCCCACGGTTTCAAAACATTTAAAAATACTTGAAAATGCCGGTCTTGTTGTTTCAAAGAAAGAAGGCCTGTGGGTTAACTATTATCCGGCTGATGGCAGTGCTTCACCTTATGCTGCAAGTATGCTGGGGAACCTGAGGCACTGGCTTGATCATGATCCTGAGCTTAAGGAAATAATTGAGAGATTACCTGGTATCCGCAGAGATCTGATTTGTAATATTTAACATAAATATAGCTAAATCATAATATACCTATATAAAGCATATAAGTTGGTGGCTAAAAGCTCACCCAAAGGGGGCTAATTAATATGAAAGAACGAACAAAATTATTGCTTATTATACTGGTTTTTCTTGCATGCTACTATGTGCCATGGAGCCATCCAAATATAAGGCAGGCAGGACTTGAAGCTTTTATGATGCTTCAGGAATATGCCCGAGAGCATGTTCTGACCTGTCTTATCCCTGCTTTTTTTATTGCAGGGGCCATTGCTGTTTTTGTATCCCAGGCCTCGGTGCTGAAGTACTTTGGCGCATCAGCAAAAAAAATTCTTTCCTACTCTGTAGCCTCAATATCAGGATCTGTTCTTGCTGTATGCTCCTGTACTGTTTTGCCTCTTTTTGCAGGAATTTATACAAGAGGCGCCGGTATCGGTCCAGCCACCGCTTTTTTATATTCAGGCCCTGCAATAAATGTTCTGGCGATTGTTTTGACCGGAAGAATACTGGGCTGGCAGATGGGTTTGGCGCGTGCTGTTGGAGCAATAATTTTTGCCATCATTACAGGACTTCTAATGGCTTTTTTCTTCAGAAAAGATGATGCTGCACGCGAAACAGGCCAGATCTATGTTCCGGAAGACGAAGATAAAGGACGCACTCTGGGACAGGATGCTTTTTACATGCTGACAATGGTTTTAATTCTTGTTTTTGCAGCTTTTGCAAGACAGGCTCCGGGTTCTGCCGGGCTTTGGCAAATTATCTTTGCAGCAAAATGGTATATAACGGCTTTTCTCCTGATAGTATTATTTATTATGTTAAAAAGCTGGTTTACAAAGGATGAAAGAATAAACTGGGTGCAATCTACCTGGGGATTTATGAAACAGATTTTTCCTCTTCTTGGAGCAGGTGTGCTTGTTGCCGGTTTTATGCTGGGCAGGCCGGGACATTCCGCACTTATTCCTGAACATTATATTCAGACGCTTGTTGGCGGTAATTCCCTGTGGGCAAATTTGTTTGCTTCTGTTTCAGGTGCTTTTATGTATTTTGCCACTTTAACCGAAGTCCCCATTCTTCAAAGTCTTATTGGCGCCGGCATGGGGAAAGGGCCTGCTCTTTCACTTCTTCTGGCAGGACCGGCGCTTTCACTTCCCAATATGCTTGTTATTGGTGGGGTTATGGGAGTGAAGAAAACTCTTACTTTTTGTTTGATAATTGTAGTTTTGTCCACCATTGCCGGTATGGGTTATGGCTGGATTGCGGGTTAAGGAGGTATTGTTAATGTCGCAGGATGACACTACACAGATAAAAGTAGGTAAGCATGCGGTGGGCATTATTGGGCTGACACATGTTATTGAAGAAATCGCTGAAGACTTTGCTCATAAATCAGACCTTGAAATCCAGACGGAACTTTTAAGCTGTCTTTCAAGAAGCAACTATATTCCCTCGAATATTCAGGATAGCTACGCTAAGGCCTTTTTGCGGGAATTCAAGAAATATATTGGGAAGCCTTATGAAGAAGAGGTTTCAGAAGGGCTTGAGATAAAAGTACTGGGCCCTGGATGCTCTCAGTGTGACATGCTGGATAAAATACTGATTGAAGTTTTGTCTGAGATGAACATCCTGGCGGATATGGAGCATGTCAGAGACATCAAGGAGATAGGCAAATATGGAGTAATGGGAACTCCGGCATTAGTAATTAATAGAAAGGTGGTATCGGTTGGTAAAGTACCAGGCAAAGAAAAGCTCAAAGAATGGCTGAGTGAATTAGTAGCTAAATTGAGCAATTAGCCATTAGCTTTTAGCAGTTAGCACAATAATTTCAATAGCTTTGCTAAGGGGTAACATTTCATCCAAAGGGTGAAAATCGAATTGCTGATAAACACCGAAATAATAAGAGCTAATCGCTAATTGCTAAGAGCTTATCTTAGGTATAAGGAGAAAAAATGGAGATAAAAATACTGGGACCAGGTTGTCCAAAGTGCAAACAGACCGAAGATCTTGTCAGGAAAGTAGTAATTGAAACCGGTGTTGACGCAAAGGTGGAGAAGGTGAGCGATCTCATGAAGATTGCAGGCTACGGTGTTTTTGGAACTCCGGCCGTGGTTGTTGATGGAGCAGTCAAGAGCGTTGGCAAGATTCCAACTGTGGAAGAGATAAAGATATGGATTGGGAAGTAAAAGGAATATATGATGAAGAAAAGAGGAATAAAAACGTTCCTGTATGTTCTATTAATTTTTTGTATAGGTACAGGATATGCTTTTTCAGAAGAATTTGGAAAAATGCCGGTAAAGGGAATGGTAACCATGATAGATCTGGGGGCAAAGAAATGCATACCATGTAAAATGATGGCTCCAATTCTTGAAAAGATTGAAAAGAATTACAAAGGAAAAGCAGCCATTATCTTTATTGATGTCTGGAAAAACAAAGATCAGGCGAAAAGATTCGGCATACGTGCAATCCCGACGCAGATATTTTTCAATAAAAAAGGAAAAGAGGTTTACCGGCATGTGGGATTTATGGGAGAGAAAGCGATAATAGAGCAGTTGAAAAAGATGGGCGTTACGATTTGAATTTTTGTAACACATTAGCTCTGTGAAAAAAATTCTGACAGGATAACAGGATAAACAAGATTTTGTTTCAAGTGAACAAACAAGGCTAATAGGTTTAATTGTTAATTTTGGTGAACGGAAAGTTGAAATCAAACGTAAAGTAGGGGATTTTGATGAGGATTTACAGGATGAGTTTTGATGTTTTAATCCTGAATATCCTGTTAATCCTGTCAAAAAAGTCTCTTTGAAAGACTTAAATTGTTATGATGCTGGAAACATTTTTTATTACGGTAAATGAGTGGATTTCAGGCGGTACGACCATAGCCTGTCTGGGTTCTTTTTTATGGGGGATAATCAGCGTGGCGTTCAGCCCGTGCCATCTTGCATCTATTCCCCTGATCATCGCCTATGTCGGTGGTCAGCAACAGGTACTTAAACCCGGTCAGGCCGGATATTATTCTGTTGCATTTTCTCTCGGCCTTTTTATTACCATCGCTCTTATCGGAATTATATGCGCTGTTTTAGGCAGAATGCTTGGAGATGTTGGTAACTACTGGCAAATTTTGATAGGAGGAATTCTTGTCTGGGTTGCTCTGGGGATGCTTGGTGTTGAAAAATGCTCAATGTCCGGCAGTTTATTATATCGCCTTAATTTAAAAGGTATCTTTGGAGCGTTTGTTCTTGGGCTGGCATATGGAGTTCTTTCAGGCTCCTGCACCTTTGGATTTATAGCGCCCATTCTTGCAATTATTACTATACAACAAAAAATGGCCGCCGGAATTCTCCTTATACTTCTCTTTGCCATCGGCCATTGCCTGCCGATTGTAATTGCCGGAAGCTCGACAGCAGTTGTAAGAAGAATTCTGGAGAACAGCACCTGGCAGGGGGCAGGCAACTGGTTTCGCAGGGGCGCTGGTGCTGTCATCGGGCTTCTGGGGATATATTTTATTTTAAATCCTTTTTTAGCGGCTTAAAGACTCAAGTTTCGCACCATTAATTCCAGCCGAGGAGACATTATCATGACAATAGAATCTTGCAGTGCCGGCCAGCCGAAAGGGCTGAACATCTTTGAAAAATATCTCACCATCTGGGTGCTTGTTTGCATTGTCGCAGGTATCCTCTTGGGACGGTTCGCTCCAGGAGCCGCAACGTTTCTTGACGGTCTTGCCATTTACGTGGGCGAGGCGCCTGTTGTCTCCATTCCCATCGCGATCTGCCTCTTTTTTATGATGTATCCTATCATGGTCAAGATTGATTTTGCCGAAGTCATCAAAGCTGGCAAGACACCCAAACCTGTTCTCCTGACCCTGTTTTTAAACTGGGGGGTCAAACCCTTCACCATGATAGCCATAGCCAACTTCTTCCTGGGTTTTCTTTTTTTGAATCTTATAGGTTCCGATGCGGTGGATATCGTAAAAATGCCACCGGCTGCCGACTGGGCAGTGGGATCAGTTCATGGAGCAGGTACGGTTGTGCTTCACGAGGGGATGAAAATGCTCCAAATCCCTCTCTGGCGCAGTTACCTCGCGGGGTGCATTCTATTGGGCGTTGCTCCATGCACCGCCATGGTCTTGATGTGGGGATATCTTAGCAAAGGCAATGATGGCCTAACTCTAGTTATGGTAGCCATCAATAGCCTAACGATGCTTGTGCTCTATGGCCTGTTGGGTGGTTTTTTGCTTGGTGTTGGCAAGCTTCCGGTGCCATGGGAAGCCCTGGCGCTTTCCATATCTATTTACGTGGCTTTGCCGCTTGTGGCTGGATATCTGACCCGCAGGTGGCTTATCAATGTCAAGGGAGAGGTCTGGTTTCGAGAAAAGTTTCTGCATTTTTTGACCCCAGTCTCTATCACTGCCCTGCTGGCAACCCTGGTGCTCCTTTTTTCGTTTAAGGGGGATATTATTGTGAACAACCCCCTCACGATTCTCTGGATTGCCATTCCTTTGTTCATTCAGACTATTTTCATATTTGTGCTGGGATATGGCCTGGCACGGCTGCTTAAGCTTCGTTACGAGGATGCAGCTCCTGCCTCCTTGATTGGGGCATCAAACCATTTTGAGGTCGCCATAGCTACTTCCACCATGCTGTTCGGACTCTCTTCAGGGGCATCACTTGCAACGGTAGTCGGCGTACTGATCGAGGTGCCACTAATGCTCATGTTGGTCAGAGTTTGTCTTAAGACAAGGGATTGGTTTGCTTCATAAGGGGAAAGATGGCCGTTGTGGCTATCACCATTCTCTATGGGAAGCAAAAAAAGATATTCCTAACACCATAAACAAAGGAAAGAATTGATGGAAGAACAAAAAAAAGATGAAATTCGCCAGGAAGTACGCAAAAGATATACAGATATTGCAAAATCCGACTCTGCGCGTTGCGGCTGTTCTCCGTCTTGCTGTACACCGCAGGATCTTTCAATAAAAGATTTATCAGCCAAACTCGGCTATACTTCTCAAGAAGTAAATTCAGTACCTGATGGAGCCAACATGGGGGTCGGACGCGGGAATCCTCAAGCAATTGCAATGCTCAAAGAGGGTGAAACTGTTTTGGATATAGGCAGTGGTGGCGGATTTGACTGCTTTCTTGCAGCAAAGCAAGTAAGGGATAAAGGGCATGTAATCGGTGTTGATATGACACCGGATATGATCAGCAAAGCGCGTGAGAACGCTCAAAAGGGAAACTACACGAACGTGGAATTTCGACTTGGGGAGATTGAATACCTTCCTGTCGCTGATAATGCCGTAGATGTTATAATTTCAAATTGCGTAATCAACTTATCGCCGGATAAGTCACAAGTGTTTCGAGAAGCGTATCGAGCCCTCAAACCAGGTGGTCGTTTGGCAATTTGCGATGTCGTTGCAATACAGGAATTGCCCGAAGTTATGAAAAATGACGTAGAAAAATATACCGGCTGCATAGCAGGAGCTGCCACAATTGACGAATTAAAGGCAATTCTTGAACAAGTTGGGTTCGTTAATATTAAGATTCTAATCAACGAAGAAAGCAAAAATTTCATCAAAGACTGGTTCCCTGGAAGCGGAGCGGAAAAGTTCGTAGCATCAGCATTTATTCAGACCCAAAAATAGGTTTTTCGAGCAAGGTGCTACCTTATCCTGTAGGCCAAAGGGGACCCAAAGTGTCAATTCTTGAATTCTTCCATATGATGCATCCTCATGTTAGCGCATCGTCCATCATTACTATCTATACCCCAAGCTTGATAGAAACTGTAAACGCCGCGACCCTGCCCGTCTAAGCTATGGTGTTGTTATGTGTTGTCATAATGTTCGTAGCAGATTAGATATGGAAATCTATATTTTTCGTTTCAGGTCAGAATTGCAGATAATAGCAGATATCAAAAGGCGCGGTAACGGGAGGTATCAGCGCGTTTGCGGAACACGTAGCGTTGTAGCCGGGAGCGAAGCGGAATACCGCTTTTAACTGTCCGGTTCCTTGATGGGTTGTGCAGTTGTTTTGAATAATGGAATAAAATAATTTAGTCCTATAGCAAAGATTTGAAAAGACCTCTGTGAACACATAAAAGTTCATTTATAAATAAGCGTGCGTTCGAATTTCTATATTTAAAAATAGGTATCGATTTAGATTTTGACATATTGCCAATTACACTAAACTCGAAGAGTTTAGACAATACAATTTCAGGGTTACGATCTTTTACTTTTCCTAATATCATATTTTCATGATAAAATTTGATAAATTCATTTTTTTTAAAATATTGCTTTTTTATATCAGAAATAACATCAAAGATATTATTAATATCAGGATATGTTGAATACAATTCATCTCTAATTTCACCTTTTAAAAAGTATGAATATTTTCTTTCTGATTTTTTAATATTTTCTGAGTCAAATTTTACTTTATTTTCAAATCTCCAAGCATATTCACTACAA
>Ga0255426_10010_pt1 | contig 14448 bp, 4 predicted proteins | sample ANMaggSeSYBR02J9_FD_182666 | JGI IMG/M metagenome (GOLD analysis project Ga0255426, IMG submission 182666) | Sediment cell enrichment communities from methane seep in Santa Monica Basin, California, United Staets - ANME aggregate JGI... | ecosystem: Environmental > Aquatic > Marine > Cold seeps >...
CAAAAACCGTGTTTTAGATTTTCTCACGAAGTGCCAGATAGAAAAGGGAGGATATGCTGGTGGAGATGTTGCAGAACTAGCTAAAAGTCTTCCAGTATCGCCGCAAGCTCTAAGAAAACGGATAAACTATTGGATAACCAATGATCTTGCCTTCAAACAGTTACGATATCTTGGAAAACAGTTTATCCATATTACTCTAGACGACTTCGTTTTAATCAACCAACGACTCAAAGAGAAGCCTTTAGGAAGGATGTCCGACATCCGTCGAGAGTTAAATGACAACCGACAGGAACAAGGAAAAGAACCAATACCCCAGTCATCCTTTTACCGCTTCGTTACTAGCCAAAAAGAGTCCTTAACAGCCCCACAAGAATTAAAATGGTTATTTCTTTATGGGATAAATGTCGTAGATACATATAATCTAGCCAACGCCCGTGCTTCTTTATCCACTGTCTTCACTTACACAGACTTAAAGATATTTGGGGGTATTGACATTGATACCATCGCCTCACGGTTACAAGAAGCACAAAAATGGTTTAAGCAGACATATCCTGGCGCAGACCCTTTTGAATGGTTCCCCTGTATCCGATCGAGATCAAAGGTAATTCGGAACAATTTGAGCAGAATCAAAGCAGATGAATCTCTTTCAGACCAAGCCCGTCTTATCTTCGAGGCACAAGTTGATTTCATCGTGCGTCTCAAGGACATTCTCATAGATGAACTGATCCACAGAATGAGTTGGATACAGCAGTCTAAGGATGGCAATAGACAAAAGATTGAGAATAGAATACGTACTCAATGGATAGACAAGTATTATGACGCAGGGGATAACGTATTGGCAAATCCCGATGAAGGAAATCTCGCCAAACTGAAAGAACTCATAGATCTTGGAAAACCAGAATCAGACGAAGCAGATATGGAACATATGGAACAGCATCAGGTGGACTACGAAAAAATATATGAACAGCTAAAGAAACTCACAAATAACTTTTCTGAAGAAGAAATTATCCATCATCATACGACAGCGCAAGTTCTGCTCGATTTGTGCCAAGGTGAGCGCAAATGGGTATTTCTCACGGAAGAAGAAAGGAAGAAAATGACCAAAAACAAGCTTATTCAAAATCAGAGAGAGCCAAAGCAATATTTAAAGGCTGTTTTCACAAAGAAGCTTATCAGTTACCTTCACAAGGGAAAGATAACATTTGCACACTCGTTTAAGTATCAGGACATCGGTAAGGTTATCGAATCTGTCGAACTCTCTGACACTGACTGGATGATAACACGGGAGGACATTGAGAAATTGATTGAAGGCACATACCCTATCAATTTTGAAAGCGAAAGCTTTCATCGCTCTGCTCCTGATGATGAAGAGGATGCACAAGATTATCAACCACATAATAGAATACCTTTTCAACAAGTCCAGAATCAAGTATCAGGGTTAATTGCAGACCATAATCCTGAATGGTTCCCGAGTCACAAAGAAATCTTTGAAAAAATGACGGACGGAATGTTTGAGATGGAATATGATGAATTGACATATCGGATAAGACTATACGAGGCTATTGGGTTCCTTGGGCGAAATCTGAGATTCTCTGACTCACCTTCTTTTTACCGACTTCAGTATTTCATCCAGCGCTATTTGAGTGATGCAACAATAGACCTCGAATTCCGGCACCTTTGGAAGGTTTATGAAGACCTCACCGGGCACAAAACGCCTCTCATTATCATTGATTCAATGGGGATCGACAGCCGCCGGAAGAGTCTTTTTGCCAAAATCCATGGACGTTACCACACCATTGGATTCGCAGACGTAAGAGCGGTTTCACCTTATCTTATCCCAGTGTTTTCTAGCAATTGCCGTTCTTCGGATAGCGAGGCAATGAACATGATGGAAATCGTCAACCATGCTAAAAATGTACTGGGAGAAGAATTTAAATTCTGCGCAGGAAATGCCCATACTGTTAGCCGAGTAGCGGCAGGACTTGCTTTCGCAGGTCATAGGGTGATACTCTTGGGTAGATATCCCCATCCACCTACCAGACCTGGAAAGATATGCCTTTCTCGGTTGCTCAAACATCTTGAATTGATAAATAAGATAGGGAAAATAGTTCGCGAGGATAGTGAATTTGGTAAAATCTTTACTTCCAGGGAGCATATCTTTGCGGATGGCATGAATGTCTGGAACTTGCAGCGAGATTTGGGAATGCTTATCCTCTGGAATAGCAAACAAAAAGGGTACGACCTCGATGATTTAATTCAGTTGGTTGAAACTTCAAATAGACAAAAGCGTGTTGTCAGGATTGTTGAGCGTGGTGTTACGAGGGTAAGCGAGCCAAATGTGAGTCTTGTGTTGAAGTCCGCTGAGTTGATCTTGTTGATGTCCGCTATCGTGAACATACTAAATGGCAAACAATCGTCGAAATGGAGAGGATTGAGTCCGGTGAGCATGGAAAATATTGTGTTGTTTGTTCCTGCTTGATTAACGATTTATGTGATGGAAGAAAAAAGTTTCCATTGTGAGAATTTCCCCACTATAAAGGTAAAAATAACTGGGAAATGGTACAGTGCCCCAAAAATGAAACTTTTTATTATTTTCTGGTTGCCATGATTAATTTCAATTTCAATATTTACGTATCCACTTCAAGTGTCAGCAAAATGAAATTATAAGCCTTATAGATTTCAAAGTTGGAACCACAAATGAACGCGGATACACTACCTGAATATCTGCGTTACCTGCACGCCATCAGGCATAGCAGGCACTCAGCTCCTCAGGAAGTGAGTGTATCTGCGGTTTTCTATTTTTCACCAACACGAATTGAACCAATCTCTATTATAATAGAGAGGTAAATTCACCATTTAAGCTCTTTGACATCCGCACCACCACCACGTCCTGATATCATGGCTAATAGTATTGTTCACAACTGCTGTTACATTCCAGTATCCGGCAACGCTATTTTGATTAGTATACGAAGCAATGCTGACAGAGTCATTGGTTTGCACTTGAGTATCATTGATATACCATGTAACATTCACACTCTGGTCGACGGTTATGCTAAACGTCCGTGGTGTACCTACAGTATCTGAAGCAGAAACCGAACCCGGAACAGATGATGATATAATCGGAGCAGCAAACCCGGACGTGACCAGCGGGTAGTAGTCGCCGCCATTTGATATGCCATTGTAGTACGGAACCAGGATATCACCCAGACCGTCGCCTGTCGTATCGGCTCCTGCATAATCAGACCAGTAATTGCCGCCAAGATGCGAACCGTTAATGATGTTTGTTCCGGTAGTGGGTACAACGTTCCAGATGTTATTTCCGTTGTCGTATGCATTGTTGGTGTTGTCGAAGTAGTTATCATAGATACGGTTGCTGTTCGAAGACCACACATAGATACCGTAGTCATTGTCTGAATTTCCATTTCCACTGATGTTGTTACAATACAAGCTGTTTCCTGTGCCGTTGAGATAACAACCATGATCAAAGTTATTTTTAATTGAATTGGATGAGATATTGGTGTTATTACTCAGGTTCAGCTGGATTCCATGCCGTTGATTGTTAGAAACTGTGCTTGTTGTGATTGTGTTGTTTGTGGAATTGCAGAGAATGATACCATCTTGTGAGTTATAGGACGCATTGTTATAACTGACGAGATTGTGGTCGCCACCATCGATATTGATCCCGATAAAGTTGTCATGTGCAAGATTGTAAGAGACATTACAGTAGCTTCCCTGGATAATGATACCTGCAGACCACCCTTCGGATTCAGTTGCGTTTTCTACGGTAAAGCCGGAAATGTTTACGTAATTTGTACTGCTGGCAACTGCAAAAGCATAATCGCCAGTAGCGCTGACGATGCAATTTGCTGTGCCATTCTCTGAACAAAATGTCAAACTGTCTTTAGATATCAGGATACTTGTGTCATAAGTGCCGTCCTTCACACAGATCGTATCGCCAGAGGTTGCGTTATCCTGTGCCGACAAAAGAGGATTTGCCGACGAATTGAAATAACCACCGTCACGCCACCACCCTATTTCGTTGACGCAGATATTGCCGCAGGTGCAGGTAAGCGATGTTGTAAATGCCTGATCAGCACAGTAGGAACCCTCAGCACCATGGTTGTCCCATGTCTTCACTTTCCAGTAGTAGGTAGTACCCTGGGCTAAAGCCGAGCCGGCGTAGGATATGCCACCGGTTAGGGAACTGGTGACTTTGCCGCTGTTCCACATATTGCTGCTGCCTGTGGTGGTACCAACGATGATCTGGTATGCACCCTGCACGTCAACTGTTTCTACATCAGAGAATGTCCAGCCAAACTCGGGAGTGAAGTCAGTTATAGCGATGGGATTGGTCTGTCCTTCGCACTGCGGAGAAGTGGGGGCATAGGGTGCCTCGTTCACATTGTTAACTGTTATCGTAAACGCCTTGTTGTAGTACAGACCGCCGCTGTCTGTTGAACGCACTGTTATGCTGTATGAGTTTTTGGTTTCGTAGTTGAATGATGCCGCGGTCTTTAGTTGATTGCTGCTGATGGAAAAAGCTGAGGTATCACCTGATACAAGTGTATAGGTATGAGCACCCCCTTCAGGATCTGTGGTGGCAAAGCTACCGACTACCGTGCCTGATGGCTGGTTCTCGTTTACATTACTGCTGCTCAGTATAATATTAGTGGGTGCCTCGTTTAGATTGTTAACTGTTATCGTAAACGCCTTGTTGTAGTACAGACCGCTGCTGTCTGTTGAACGCACTGTTATGCTATATGAGTTTTTAGTTTCGTAGTTGAATGATGCCGCGGTCTTTAGTTGGTTGCTGCTGATGGAAAAAGCTGAGGTATCACCTGATACGAGTGTATAGGTATGAGCACCCCCTTCAGGATCTGTGGTGGCAAAGCTGCCGACTACCGTGCCTGATGGCTGGTTCTCGTTTACATTACTGCTGCTCAGTATGATATTAGTGGGTGCCTCGTTTAGATTGTTAACTGTTATCGTAAACGCCTTGTTGTAGTACAGACCGCTGCTGTCTGTTGAACGCACTGTTATGCTGTATGAGTTTTTAGTTTCGTAGTTGAATGATGCCGCGGTCTTTAGTTGATTGCTGCTGATGGAAAAAGCTGAGGTATCACCTGATACGAGTGTATATGTATGTGTGTCTCCTGAATCAGGATCGGTGGTGGTAAAACTCCCGACTAATGTGCCTGATGCCAGATTCTCGTTCACGTTACTGTTGCCCAGTATAATATTAGTGGGCGCTTCGTTCACATTATTAACTGTTACTGAATTTAAGTATTTTATATAATTATTTGCGACATCAGTATTACCACCACCCCAACCCCCATTAATTGAGGTTAAAGTATCCAAAACTATACGCCCGGAACCCAAGTCATATTCAAGCATTGTATAGCCATGTGTATTCTGTAATATCTTTGTTGAAGAAGGATAATTTATTAACCAACCATGATCTGTAGAACTCCACCTATTGAAATGTGAAGTCGTAAGTGTAGTTCCACCAAATGAAGTGCCTTTAATAAATGGATGATTTGAATTGACAAATGTTTCTGCTTCGCTCGTAAAACTTCTATCATAGTCTGTTCCAAAAGGACAAATATCTGTCTGGCTTCCTCCATTTCCTGCAACTCTTATACCAGCTATCAAACCTTGATTAACTGCAGTATTAATTGAACCCATTGCATTTTTTAAATTATTATAATTACCCCATCTTGGTTCAGTAATAAGAATTGAATATTGCATTAATTTTGAAACTGATACAGATGCAAAATCCCCTTCAGTAATAGTATCATAAGTAAATCCATTGTTTGTAATATAGGTTTTACTTTGACCATGATCAACAACTAATACATCTTTGGTACCACCCATAATAACATTTGCAGTAGCGTTATTTACAACTATATAACTCTCTAAATTTGAATTTACTGTTGTTGTATCTTTCACAATCGAATAGTTCTGATACGATATATTATAATTCGATACATTGTCATATATTTCAACTAAGACATTATACCAACCATTGGTTTTCGTAGTATTGAGGTGGGAGCTCTCTTTTGCAGTCATGTCTGTTCCGCCAGTGGGGATGTTACCAGTGATCGAGTTGATGATTGTGGTTGGGTTTCTTATCGTCATTGTGTAGTTTTTAGGGTTTAGTTCATTGTCACGTGTAATATCGGCAACCTCGCTACAGTTCTCACAGGTATTGAACTTCACCTCATCAGCACTGGCGCAGGAAATTGCAACCAGAGTCAATAGTACTGAAATTAGTATAAATACAGGTATTCTTCTCTTCATATTTCGTTTCACCTATCCCAGGATCCTGAGTTTTTAGACTTATCTATAACTGTTCCATAACCGGACGTAAATATGGTTGGGATCGCCATGCAGTGCCATTTCTCCCTGATGCTTCTGCTGGCTTTCTTTATGATCTGTCATTTATCTTCAATCCGAATGTGCGCTCCCGCCGTTGCTGCTGACGTGTTGCAGTCTGATATCATATGCGTTCGTACGCAACGAAGAGCGCCCGGTGTTATATCTGCTATTGTTTGATTCTCTCTGATATTGCATCCGGATACCATGGATTAACCCCCGACCAGTTTTATTGATATAACAATTATATTTTATTTTATTAGTAATAAACATTTCGCCGGTGAATTACCGCATATAGTCGAAAGATGCAAAGCGGATTCATCATCCGCTCAAATTTTGTCCCGGGATAAGCATGGAATTCTTTGTGTATCCTTCCTGAAACTGCAGTTAAATTACCTCTTTCGAGTTCTGATGGATTGGTATATACGAACCTGAACCAAAAATCTAAAATATTATAGAGGCAGAAGGTTTGTAGTTTTGAAAATTGACTTTAATTTTAACGCGTCCTTTTGGCAATCTCCTCAACATCATCCTTTGAACTTGTCATTATATCATTTGTCCTGCAAAAACCCAGTGCAGATTTAGTAAACCCATTTTTAGAGATGAACCATAACTGATATGCCTTTTTTTTCGGCATATCTTCAGCAATTTTCTCCATTTTAACAAAAAATCGCTTCACATCCTTGATAGTTGTCGCTTTGTTCTTCCATTTGACTTCTACCGCCCAGTTTTCCAGACCTTCTGCAAGAACATCGATCTCGATCTGACCGTCGGCACTATGGTAATCAGATACCATATCAAACTCCGGAAGCTTTATTTTCGTATCTCTTTTATATCCAAACAACCGCCTGTCAATTTCCTGATTCTCAAACCCGGACATGATCTCGCGGATCTGCGATTCCTTTGCAACTCCAAGTTCATTTGATAAACGGAGATATTTTTCTTCAAGCTTTGATACCAAACTATCCAGCACTATTTTCTGCGGAACTTCTTCAATCTCGATTTCTTTTTGCGTAAAACCGACCCATGCACAAAGAACCGGATCAAGGAAATAATATCTATTATCTTTTTTGCGTATCAGGTCTACTTCCACCAGCCATTTAAGGTACTTGCTTGTTGATGCTGGCTTGCGTCCGATAACCCGCGATGTTTCTGACAATGTCATCCCATCATGTTCTGCAAGGGACAATAGAACAGTTTTAAGCATTCCATAGCCGCGTGCACGTTCCAGGGAAATGTCGTACATGTATCTGCAAAACTCATGGATCCGCCCGCCGGATGAAAGCAGTTCGAAAAGAAAAGCCTGCGTAACTAACTCTTTGTTTAGTTTATGCTCATATTCTTCTATATAATATTTTATTCGTTCACATAGGGCAGTAGTATAAAACGGATGACCGCGTGAATGGCGGTAGATCTCTTCAAGTATCTCTTTTGAAATGCCGTTACCTGAGTTCCTTGTGATCAATTTTTTAGTAAGCTCGTAAGTATCCTCGCGTGTGAAATATTCAAGTTTGGTGGTGTCAAATTGCAAAAAAAGCGGCTCTTTATGTGAGAGCAGGATTTGTTCCATTTTGCTTATCATTGAACCGGCAATAACATATGCAGTGTTATTCTGGTTTTGCACTGCATTTCTAAAAAGTGAAAACGGATTTTTCACCTGCGGACTGGATGAGAGGATATCAAGTACTTGAAACTCGTCTAGAAAGATCATCATTTTGATATCCAGTTCCATGGCTATCTTTTCAGGTAGATTGAATGCAAGGTTTAACAGGTAGTTATGGTCACGAAAGGTTTTGCCAAATTCGGTATTGATCATCAAGACGGTATCAAACAGTGATTTGCAGCCCGACTTGCCCGCTTTTGATATCAATGATGTCAGTTCAAGATATTCATCAGCCGGATTTGAGCCATTTTCACTAAACCAATATGCGAGATATCCAACATACTTGACTACAAAAAAATCCGGAGAGGATACAATTTCTTCCAGATTCATGTACACAGGCACGGTCTGCTTTTTAGTAAGTATACGGCGCATGGATTCTTTGATGAGCAGCGTTTTACCGATCCTTCGCAGCCCGAACAAAGAAATGTTTTTCGGGTGCTCTGCCAGCAGTTGTTTTTCTGCGTGTTCGATATGCGCAAGTTCTCGTGAACGGTTTACAAATATCTTTCTCTGGGTAATGGGATACAGATAATCTAACATTTTAGGTCAAATGATCTATAGGTCGAATGGGTTAAAAAGTTATCGGTGATCTTTTGATTGCGTTTGCAGCACAGTCGGTGTAAAGATAAAATAAGATAAGGCCTGTTGGTATCTCTACCACTTCTACTATCAGTCCTTCCATCATCATCACCCGGTTTACCTATTACAACATAATATGACATTATAATAGATGATTAAATTCACCATTTAAGCTCTTTGACATCCGCACCACCACCACGTCCTGATATCATGGCCAATAGTATTGTTCACAACTGCTGTTACATTCCAGTATCCGGCAACGCTATTTTGATTAGTATACGAAGCAATGCTGACAGAGTCATTGGTTTGCACTTGAGTATCATTGATATACCATATAACATCCACACTCTGGTCGATGGTGATGCTAAAAGTCCGTGGTGTACCCACAGTATCTGCAGCAGCAGATGAACCCGGAACAGATGATGTTATAATCGGAGTAGCAAACCCGGACGTGGCCAGCGGGCGGTAGTCGCCGCCATTTGATATGCCATTGTGGTACGGAACCAGGATATCACCAAGACCGTCGCCTGTCGTATCGGCTCCTGCATAATCAGACCAGTAGTTCCCACCAATATGTGAACCGTTGATGATGTTTGTTCCGGTAGTGGGTATAATGTTCCAGATGTTATTTCCGTTGTCATATGCATTATGGGTATTGTCGAAATAGTTATCATAGATAGAGTTGCTGTTCGAAGACCACACATAGATACCGTAGTCATTGTCTGAGTTTCCATTTCCACTGATGTTGTTACAATACAAGCTGTTTCCTGTGCCGTTGAGATAACAACCATGATCAAAGTTATTTTTAATTGAATTGGATGAGATATTGGTGTTATTACTCAGGTTCAGCTGGATTCCATGCCGTTGATTGTTAGAAACTGTGCTTGATGTGATTGTGTTGTTTGTGGAATTGCAGAGAATGATGCCGTCTTGCGAGTTATAGGATGCATTGTTATAAGTGATGAGATTATGGTCGCCACCATCGATGTTGATCCCGATATAGTTGTCATGTGCAAGATTGTAAGAGACATTACAGTAGCTTCCCTGAATAATAATACCTGCAGACCACCATTCGGATTTAGTTGCATTTTCTACAGTAAAGCCGGAAATATTTACATAATTTGTACTGCCGGCGATTGCAAAAGCATAATCACCGGTAGCACTGATGATACAATTTGCTGTGCCATTCTCAGAATAAAATGTCAATCTGTCTTTAGATATCCAGATACTTGTGTTATAAGTTCCATCCTTCACACATATTGTATCGCCTGAGGTTGCGTTATCCTGTGCCGCCTGTATCGGTGTCGTAGCGTTTGTATTGAACACACCGCCGTCGCTCCACCAGCCGGTTTCGTTGACGCAGATGTCGCCACAGGTGCAAGTGTGCGTTATAATTATTGTCTTGGTGTCCATGGCACTGGATTCGCTTGCATTGCCACCGAATCCGGGACCGCCGTACTCGACGACATACCCACCCACAGATGTAGTACCGGCATAATCATTCCAAGATCCATCCCCGCGGAAATGTGCATAGTCTTCACCTGATCCATGATTATTGGGCTCTTTGGACTGCCAATTGTTATAACAACCACCCACAACACTGCCACCACCAGTCCCACTCCAGAACTGTGTTCCGGCTTCGGGTCCGGTTACCCAACACCAAGCATTTTCAGAAGCAGCATCCGATGCACCCATCCACCCCTCGCCAGAGAGTTTCGAGGAAATAAAATCATTTTCTCCGGAACTGTTAACTGTGGCAAGATAGCCATTAAGCCCGGAATATGATCTACTTTCTGCGGCAGGTTTGGCAGCAGTCCAATGAATACCGGGATCTGAAACAAATTCATAATAGTGATCCGTTTCTGAATAGTAAAGACTGTCACTGAGTTCATCAACCACAGTGAAGGTGATGATGCGGTCTGAAATGCTTCCTGAGGTAGTGTTAAATGTTACTGAACGTAAATTGCTCTGCAGGACTGTCCAGTTCGTAGCGTCTGTTATTGTGAGAATTCCTTTACTGCCATCCCAACTTCCGCCACCGCCTGATAAGACATCACCCGATTGGAATCCACCGGAGATCCCCACCGTTGCATCCGGATTTGCACACGTGCCAGTTACAGTTATGTACGGGTCGACTATAACCGGGTCACCCCCTACACTATAAGCAGTATCGTTTGAGGAGGTCGTAACGTTCGTCGGTGCTACCGTCACATTCCAGACCCACTCTTGCATATCGGTGCCGTTTGCGTTCTCTGCCACTGCGGATACGTTCCAGACCCCGATTTCTGTGCTTGTGTTCGTGTAGCTCGCAGTCGTAACGCTGGTATTCATATCCTGAATGCTTATTCCATTGATATGCCATGTTATATTGACGATCTGGTCAATCGTGATGTTAAACGTCCGTGTCGCTCCTGCTGTATCATTGACAGATATTGATGGCGCGTAAGACGTTATGTTCGGTGCCGCAAAGCCGGGCGTGACCAGGGGGTGGTAGTCGCCACCGTTTGTTATATTGCCCAATGAGTTGTACGGGGTCAGGATATCGCCAAGACCGTCGCCGTTCGTGTCGAATCCTGCATAATCAGACCAGTAGTTTCCGCCAAGATGTGAACCGCCGATGATGTTCGTTCCGGTGGTGGATGTGGTGTTCCAGGTGTTGTATCCGCTGTCGTAGGCGTTATTGGTGTTGTTGAAGTAGTTGTTGTAGATCGTGTTGTTGTTGCTCGAAGAAGACAGGTAGATGCCGTATCTGTTGCCCGATGCATTATTGTCCATGATGTTGCAGTGCTGCCTACCGCTGAGATAAAACCCTGCCTTCCCGCTCCCGGTCGCCCCAGTCAAATTAAACCCTGATATGTTCACATAATTCACAGTCACCTCAAACACATGGTCTGAACTCGAATTCGCACTCACAGTCACCACACCTACGCCCTCGCCTCGAAGCGTGAGCCGCTTGTTCACGTCCACATTCTCGGTGTAGCTGCCGTTGTACACATAGATCGTCTCGCCCGCAGCCGCAGCATCAATCGATGCCTGTATCAGCGTGCCGCTGGCATTGAACACGCCGCCGTCACGCCACCAGCCAGATGGGTTGACGCAGATGTTACCGCAGGTGCAAGGGAATGTTTCTGCACTAATCGTAACAGTTCGTTCATCTGTTGCATTTCCATTTCCTGCAATGTCAGAAGCAAATGCCTGGTAAGTATAAGTTCCGTAATCCAATCCATCAGTTGCATTCTTGCTCTGGTTTACATACAAATACCATTGTGTCTGATTGAATTTATTCAAATTAGAAACATATTGCTGATATATTTCATCTGCTGATAAGCTTCTGTTCCATATACGAACTTCATCGATACTTCCGTTAAGGTAACGATCCTCATGGATCATTGCGATGTGAAAATTGCCTCTTCCCTGGAATTCACCTGTCAATAAACTTGAATCAGAGCTGTCCAGGACCCCGTTCAAATAAAGACTCATGACTTCACCATTGTAGGTTCCAGCAACATGGTACCAGGTACTCGTATCAAGAGGAGTTATGCCGTTTAATTTTCGTTGTGTACCAGAAGAATCAGCAAGAACAAATTGTGTAAGATTCATATCAAGATCACTATCTCCGAATCTTATTAGAGCAGTTTGAGTATCTGCACTGGTTCCCTCTTCAATACCTGCTAAAGAAGAAATAAAAGGAGATGCTGATTGAAATTTTTTTACATTAACCCATGCAGAGATAGTTACTTCAGTTCCAGTTAGATTTATGACGCTGTTATTTATATGGCCATTAACCCCATCAAACTCAAATGCTCCTCCATATTTTCCAGAAGTTGAATAACTTGCACCAGATTCAGCCGTTCCATTATTACCATTTCCACTAACATCAACAACATGCGTATCATTCTCACCCAGGGCAGACACATTATCCAAATTCAGCATCAAAACCAAAGAATCATTATAATAAGTAAAGTTAGTTACGTTCCAATTGTAGATTACGTCTTCTAAGTTTGCTTCTATGATTGAGACATTCACTTCAACATTTGTCTCGGATTGTGATGTTCCGTTTTGGGGCGTTGGTGTAGTGAAATTTATTTGCGGGTCTGTGGCGTCTGATTTGATCGTTATTGTCCTTTGCTCAGTCGAATTAGAATTTGAAGAAGTATCCGTAGCAAACGCCTGGTAAGTATAAGTTCCGTAATCCAATCCAGCAGTTGCATTCTTGCTCTGGTTTACATACAAATACCATTGTGTCTGATTGAATTTATTCAAATTAGAAACATATTGTTGGTAAACTTCATCTGCAGACAAGCTTCTGTTCCAGATTCGTACTTCATCGATGCTTCCGTTGAAATAGTATTTTCCATAACCATTTTCTGAATGTGCTTTACCAATATATATGGGTTTGCTGGATTCCATAATTGTTCCGCTATATGTGTCAGACCCATGTAGTTTTCCATTGACATATATTTTCTGTGATCCATCAGAACTATCATATGTGCCTACAACATGTTTCCATGATCCTTCCGATATCGATATTCCTGCACTAGTTCCACTTAGACCAAAATCTTCGAAACTTGCCCAAAAAGACAGTCTATTAGAGTATAATTCAAACCACCATGAATCTGTATAAGTTCCATGTGCAATTGGTATTGCAGAATAATCCGGAGGATGAGACCCTTTTATCCAAAACATGACAGTTATTGCTTGTGTCATATCGAGACTTTGGTCATCTGATATATTGATAAAATCATTTGTTCCATCAAACTCAAACGCACCGCCATTTTTCCCGGAAGAAATCCATGTTGGGTCTGTTCCCGCAGTTGCATTTCCTAATGTTCCATTATTGCCGTATTTAGATATATCAACAACGCCATTAACTTGATTTCTTGTATAATTCTCACCTATCGCTGTTATATTATCAAAATTATACATCAAAACCAACGAATCATTATACATCGTGCAGTTCGCGCCGTTCCAGTTATAGACAATTTGTTTAAGGTTTTGTTCAGTTATTGACACATTTATTTCAATAGATGTGTTTGTTGTAGTTGTTCCATTCGGTGGAGTTGGCGATGTGAAATTTATTGTTGGATCAGTTATATCAGATTGAATAGTGACTGTTCTTGTTTCAGTTGAGTTTGCATTACCTGACGAATCCCTGGCATAAGCAGAATAGGTATATGTTCCATCATCTAATCCGGCATTTGCATTCTTGCTCTGGTTTACATACAAATACCATTGTGTTTGATTGTATTTGTTTAAGTTTGAAATATATAAATTATATATTTCATCTGCTGATAAAAGTCTATTATATAATCTAAATTCATCAATACTGCCCTTAAAAAAACCTCCATAATTTGAACCTAAAGTGATTGTATTGTCTAAACTTGCATTGCTTCGTCCATCTGATGCTATACTTGCACGTTCAATTCCATCAATAAATATTTTTCCACCATTAATTCCACCATAAGTTACAACATGATGCCATTCATTATCTGTTATATTTATCCCTGAAGTAGTGATTGTCCATTTGTTAAATACATACCAGCTGACACTTCCATCTGGATGAATGGATATTCCACGGTCATAATAACCATTATTAGCCCCATCAGACCACGCAAAAACAGGTTTGCTGGAAGATATAGAAACAACTTTCACCCATAAAGAAACTGTTTCAGTATCAAAGAATGGAAGTGGGGAACTAATATAATCATTTGTTCCATCAAACTCAAACGCACCGCCATTTTTCCCGGAAGAAATCCATGTTGGGTCTGTTCCCGCAGTTGCATTTCCTAATGTTCCATTATTGCCGTATTTAGATATATCAACAACGCCAT
>Ga0255426_10150_pt1 | contig 14431 bp, 13 predicted proteins | sample ANMaggSeSYBR02J9_FD_182666 | JGI IMG/M metagenome (GOLD analysis project Ga0255426, IMG submission 182666) | Sediment cell enrichment communities from methane seep in Santa Monica Basin, California, United Staets - ANME aggregate JGI... | ecosystem: Environmental > Aquatic > Marine > Cold seeps >...
CATCCTGCTCAAGGAGTACCGTTCACACAACAGGGTCATGGCACCAAGGCCCGATAGCGACCTGGCCCACCAGCGCCGGGTAAAAAGTGAAGAACTCAAAGGCGGCGAGGTGCTGGAACCAAAAAAGGGACTGATGGAAGATGTGGTCATACTGGACTATAAGTCGCTCTATCCCACCATCATGATGGCGCACAACCTGTGCTATACCACTGAGATCGTGGGTGATGTGCCTGATGGCGATGTGGTGGTAACCCCTTCGGGCGGCAAGTATGTATCCTCAGACGTTCAGCGCGGCATTGTGCCCGCTATACTTGAGGAGTTGCTGAACCAGCGCATCGAGACCAAGCAGAGGATGAAAGATGCTTCAGGCGATGAAGCCCGGGTACTGGATGCCACACAACATGCCCTGAAGATATTGCTGAACAGTTATTACGGTTATTCAGGTTACACGAGGGCAAAACTGTACAGTCTCACGCTGGCCAATTCAGTGACCAGTTTTGGCAGGGAGAACATCCTGAACACCAAGCAAGTTGTGGAAGGGCAGATCGGCAGTATATACATCATTAACCACCAGGCGTATCGGGATACGGAACTGGCAGAGAAAGGACTGGACATGGATACGGCATGGAAGGTCGACCTGTCAGTGGTTTACGGGGATACTGACAGTGTGTTCGTAAAGTTGTCACCCGAAGGTATATCACTGGATGATGCAGGTGCAGTGGGACGCAAGATCTCAGGTATTGTATCTGGTACACTGCCTGACCCGATGGAGCTGGAGTTTGAGAGTTTTTCCAGGCGTTCCATTTTCATTGCCAAGAAGCGATATGCGGTCTGGGTATTTGAACCGGGTGTCGATGGATGGTCTGACAGCATCAAGGTGAAGGGTATGGAAACAGTCAGGCGTGACTGGTGTGAGCTTACAAGCAAGACACTGAACCATGTACTGGAACTGGTGTTAAAGGAAGGCAGGGTCGAAGAAGCTGTTACATATGTCAGGCAGGTCATCAATAGTGTGAGGAATATTGACATTGCAATCGAGCCTTCGGCTATAAATGACCTGGTGCTGACAAGGAAATATACTAAAAAGACTGAAAGTTACCGCAACAAACAGCCCCATGTGACTGTTGTGGAGAAAATGAGGGGGCGCTCAGGTTTTGTGCCCTCGGTCGGGGACAGGATACCTTTTGTGATAACAGCTGGCAACGGCCTGTTTGTTGAAAGGGCAGAGGACCCTGAATATGTGAAGGAAAATAATATTGCCCTTGATGTTGATTATTATATCAAAAAACAGATACTTCCACCTGTGGAGCGTATCCTGAGAGAACTAGGTGTGGATGCATCTGTCCTGGATTATGATGAGAAGCAAAAGGGACTTGCGGATTTTGGGGGCGGCCTGGAAACGGGGCATACTGGCAATCAGGCAAGAAAAAGTAAGACTACGGAAAAGAAAGCCCAGGCCCGGTTATTTGATTTTTAAAAAAAATGGAGCACGATATGAAAGTATACAAGATCAACAGTTCACCTTATGATGCCAATGCCTTTTTGGTCGTTACAAAAAAACCTGTACTGGTCGATGTGGGGATGAATGCATCATATATCCTGGACAGGATAACGGAAATAATGGAACTTGACGAGGTTGAGAACATCATACTTACCCACGGGCATTATGACCACTGGGGTGCAGTGGAGGAAGTAAGGAAGAGGACTGGGGCAAGTGTGGCGCTGCATGAGGATGATATGTATCTACTGGATGATGATGTGTCGAACGTGTCTGCAATGTTCGGGGCTCATGGGGCAGGTTTTACACCGGACCGCCTGCTGTGTGCCGGAGAATTGATAGAACTGGGGGACGGCAGCAGCCTGGAAGTGATCCATACTCCCGGCCATACACCAGGTAGTATCAGCCTGTACAATGCCGGCTCAAAGATACTGTTCACAGGGGATACTGTTTTCCCTGGCGGCAGTTTCGGGCGCACTGACCTGACCGGCGGCAGCCAGGAGCAGCTTGTGGAATCGCTGAAGCTTCTTTTTAGGCTGGATGTGGGAGTGATGTATCCAGGGCACGGGGATGTGACAGATAATGATGTTGCCAGCCAGATAAGTATGTCAATGCGTCTTGCACAGACGTACTTGTGAGATCCCCAAATAGTTATCTTATTTGGCAGTTTATTGAACGTATATGGAATACGATATAGTACATGCGTGGTTGGGGCACAGGATACGCAGGTTCGGCATCCCATCAGGGGTAGGGAGAATATGTATCCAAACGGGTGCGCAGTACAGGGGAGTTGATGGAATGTTCCAGAGAGGCTTTTGGCAATGAATGAACTGGATGATGATTTAACAGAGTTTGACATTGAGGAGCTCATACCCCAGAAAGAGCGCGACCATATGCTGCATGGACTTCACAGGTATCTGACATGGGTGGGGGAGGTTGTGCCTGAAGAAATTACTGTTGATGGTCGTGAAATAAAGCTGCGTAATCTGGTATGGAAATTAACCAAAAAAAGAAGGTTGACAGAGAAGGAAAAAAATTGTGTTCGAGGTTTGATCCTCCATCTGGACCAGAAGGAAAAGTTTGATGAGGAGCGCCTTGAGAAGGCAAAACTTACCAGGGAGCAGGCTGAACAGCTTTATGAAGAGGCGGCCGGGTTGGTAAGGGCTATTATGGATTTGCGGGATCTGGAAGAGGGTAAGATAAAGATGGCTGATTTTGATGAGATTGCGCTCAGGGACAAGCTGGAAGATGCCAGGCGCTGGGTGAAGTATGCAAAGCAGATGAAGGAGTGATGGTGATACGATGGAAGGGATGACAGCGATGTATAAGTACGCAATAGAGATTTTTTATAGCGAGGAAGATGAGGGTTATATAGCCACCGTCCCTGAATTACCAGGATGTTCTGCTTTCGGGAATACCGAAGAAGAGTCATTAGAAGAAGTTAAAATTGCAATGGAACTCTGCCTTAAAACAGCTCAAAAAGAAGGTACAAAAATACCACAACCTCATGGAAAAGAACTCCTCAAAGAATTCATTGAAAAACAACACGTCCAGACTACTTATGGAGAACTGGCGTAGAATTCATCAAGTATTTTTATCATGGGTTCAACAAAAGAACTCTCAATTTACATTCGTCATTTGTTTACTATAAATTTCATTCATTAATGTATAAATCGAAAACAAAATCTTGGTTTGAAGAATAAGAAAATCGTCTTTACTTTCAGGCATCCGTTTTCCAATTAATTCATTGAAATAGTCACCTACCTTTTGACGTGCCTTCACATTTCTACCATTGTAACTCATTCCAGTATCATGAGATGCAAATATACGAAAAGTGTGTAATTGATCAACTTCTTTCATTTGCTTAGGATTTAATATCTTTGCTGATTTTGCAGATTCAAAAATATATTGATCCATTTCTCGTACAAAATTATAGAATCCATCTTTATGTTCACATTTTACTATCCCCCATTTTTGAGGAATCGTTTCAGTCTTATGGGTCACTTCAAAAATCAGTGAATTGTTTACAAGAAGATTCTTTTCATTGATGAACTCACGCATATTTTGAATTTTATACATTAAAATCATGTTAGAGGTTAATTCATAAGGGTCAAAATTATGTATTTCTTTAATTTCTCTCCTTAATTGTTCAACCAGATGTTCCAGTTGATCCAGTTTATCAGGAATTTGAATTGATTCAAGATTATCTTGAATAAATATCTTATTCGGTGGCGTTTTTGAAGAGAGGGCATAGAAATTTCCGTCTGCCCAAGGGAATTTGTCAAGATTTCTTCGCTTTTTAAGATATTCTAGTTCAATTTCGGGAAGATTTGTCTTGAAAAATCGTTTTAACAATGATTTCATTCTTCCAGAAGTATTACACGGTGGTTCAGAAATAGATACATATGTGTAGAAACTTACATTATTAGGAGAAATTATACTATCAACATATTCTTGTTTATATTCCTTGCACACTTCAATAATTTTTCTTTTGATTAATGGATGAAATTTCGAGAGCAGGATTTTATCTGTATATTTAGTGTCAAATCTGACGTAATAACATAATTTTTCTGTTGGCTCATATGTATAAGGATTAAGAAATTTCCAATTCCCAATTTCACAATTGTTTTGAAATTCTTCAAATACATCTTTTGGGCTGAAAGACGGATCAACACAAATCCAGTAGTAAAAGAAAGGTTCTACATATTCTTTATTTACTATTCTAATTTTATTACTGGAATCATTATTTTTAATGTCTTTTTTAGATCCTGTGCACTTTTGCTTATACTTAATATTTGATATTTTATCTCTAATAATACGCTCACTGGAGTTGATTTTTGCCCAGTTTGCTTCACTTTCGTTTCCAACTTCCCATCTAAATAAATATATGAGGTTAAAAGCTGCTTTTCGTCTTTTTTGTATATTTTGCATCATAAAATTTAGAGAAGTAATATTAGATTTTAAATAAGATATTCAATCATTATAATCATGTGGTTAAAACATTTATAATTTTTTGTCAAACTGTCAAACATTTATACAAATTTTATTTATATTAACTTAACACACTCTACATACAGGTTTCTGTCCCCTTCCAGGTAGATATTCAAATCGTTTGTTATAGTAACCCTGAGAGCATGATTACCTGCATCAAGCAACACATCCCCGAAAGGCACATATATTCTTGACCCTCTGGGCACTTCTATCTCATCCAGTGCCATACCATCAATCTCTATCTTAGCAATGGCCCACTCCTCCGACATCGGGAGTATGGTGCTTCCGTCCCCCATCCGGTCTTAGTGACACTGTAAGAAGCATTGTGTGCAAGCTGGAAGATGCCAGGCGCTGGGTGAAGTATGTGAAGTGAAGGAGTGATGGTCGAATAGAACTTGACCTGAAAACTCAATCGATCACACACAGACGGCGCGAGATTGACGGAAGCGGTGGTTAGTGAGATGGTAGCGCAAAAATAATATTTAAAAGTTATTTTCTCAATAGACTGCTTTATCTAATGTAAATGAAATAATCTATTTAGTGATTGAAAATGGTTATTGACATACAGGAAGCATATAATCTCATGGAATTCCTGAAAAAACTAAAACCAGAAACAGGTGTGCATGTAGCTGAGCAAATGGTTGGAAAATTCAAAGGAATTATTCCTAAAGACACAAGTAGCGTAGATTTTTTGAAGACGGTTCGTGAAAGTCAATATGACTAAAATATACATTGGCACCAATATTTTTTTTAATGTCTGGAATACCAGATGGAACATGAATTGAACCCATATGATTCGATAGCTTTTGCGATTGTAGGAACTGCTGGATGTGAGATTTTCGTTACCAGAGATAAGAAAATCATAAAGAATAAAAAAGAAAATGTATGGCGCGAAGCCAGAAGAATTATTAGATTGAATTAAATCCCAGCCGATTTTGCAATATCCTCTGCCACATCGGTCCGCTCCCAGGTAAAGTCCGGGTCGTTCCTGCCGAAATGCCCGTAGGCTGCAGTCTTCCTGAAAATTGGACGCCTCAGGTCAAGGGTCTCGATAATGCTCTTTGGAGTCAGGTCGAAATGCTTGCGTACCAGCCCCACAATATCTCTATCCTTCATCTTACCTGTCCCGAAAGTATTGACCATAACAGCAGTAGGTTCAGGCACACCAATGGCATAGGCAAGGGATACTGCACACCGATCTGCCACACCGGATGCGACCACATTCTTAGCAACATACCTGGCAGCATAGGCAGCACTGCGGTCCACCTTAGTAGAATCCTTGCCTGAGAAAGCTCCGCCGCCGTGTGGCACCAGCCCGCCGTAAGTATCCACTACGATCTTCCTGCCTGTCATGCCAGTATCGCTCTGTGGCCCGCCTACCACGAACTTGCCAGTCGGGTTCACATAATATTTAGTATCCTTATCCAGCAGTTCAGGATCAATGACATCCTTAACCACCTTATCAATGATCTCGTCAATTGCATCCTGGGTGATGCGCTCGCCTGTACTGTCAAGTATTTCCTCAGTATGCTGGGAACTGACGATAACCGAGTCCACCCGCTGGGGTACACCCATCTTATACTCTACTGTGGTCTGGGACTTGCCATCCGGGCCAAGGTAGGAAAGTGTCTTGTTCTTCCTCAGCTCGGCCAGCTTTTGGCACATCCGGTGGCACTGCATGATGGGCAGTGGCATAAGTTCCTCTGTCTCCCTGCAGGCATACCCTATCATCATACCCTGGTCACCGGCACCACCCACATCCACACCCTGTGCGATATCAGGCGACTGTTTACCAATGGCATTCAGCACGCCGCATGTTTTATAATTAAAACCATATATCTCACTGATATATCCGATTTCCTTGAGGATGCCGCGAGCTATTGATGGTACGTCAATATGGCCCGATGTTGTAATCTCGCCGCCTACTATCACAAAACCCACACTGATAAATGTCTCACAGGCCACCCTGGCTGTAGGGTCCTGTCTCACGATCTCATCCAGCACGCCGTCTGATATCTGGTCGCATACCTTGTCCGGATGCCCTTCTGTAACTGACTCTGAGGTTAATAAACTGTATTCCATATTTGAGATCATTATTTCACCTATTTTTTGTAACTGAATTTCCTTTAGTATTTATAAGAATATCTGAATTAATCGGGAGTCATTTAAATTTTTTCTGGTCTTTTGAAATATAACGAACCGCAGATGAACACAGATGAACGCAGATTTCGCATGCAGTATCTGCGTTCATCCGCGGTTAACAGAACTGATTGTTTAGTGTAAACGGAAAATATTAAAAAGTCTCATGATTTCGATTAAAACTCTCGCAGCGATGGATATGATGAATAATCTTAATTGGAATCCGGCACAGGGAAGATGACATTACAGTTCGTGTAAAAACAACACTTTTTTATTAACCTGCGTCATCCATAGAATAATGTCAGAGGATTTGAGGAGTGAAGCATGGCAGCTTCTTGAACAAACACAGTTACAGATTCAGCGTGGACAATACACAGACGCCCTTACCACCCTCTCAAAAGCCGAGCAGCTTGCCCGTAAAGCAGAGGCACCTGACATCCTTTCTGCTGTATTGGGGACAACCGCCAGAGTTTTACAATCAAAGGGAATGTTTAATGAATCGCTTAAGCTGTACACAGCCGCCCTGAATATCCAGGAAGAGCTGGCAAAAATTAATCCTTTTTTCAATACATGGGTTGCAACCACGCTGAACAACCTCGGCGCCCTGCTCTCTGATATGGGCAGGCCGGAGGAGGCGAAAACAAGGTACGAACGCGCCCTTGAAATATATGAGGCACTTCTTGCGACCGACCCTGCTAGCAGTGTATATCAATCATGGGTTGCAACCACGCTGAACAACCTCGGCACCCTGCTCTCTGATATGGGGAACAAAAAGGGTGCATTAGGGTGCTATCAAAAATCACTTGATATCTTTATCGAGCCCATGCAGTACCTTACAATAAAGGCAAAAGCAAGGGCGATAATCAATATCATCCAGCTTGTTTCAGGATGTGCGCAGGAATGTACAAACATGATGCGCAAATCAAAATATTTCAAGAAAGTGCATGATGTGTATAAACAGCATGCTCCTTTCTTTTCCAAATACGAACTGGTGCATGAAGGAAGGCTGGCAAAAGAAGCGGGATTGAGTGCGCATATCCAGTATCTAATGCTCAATGCAGGAAGTGAAGGAGATAAGGAAAAGCGCATTGAGGAATATGAAACATGCATAAGGGAAGTCGAACAGATTGCTGAGACTGAAGATGATGAGAATCTGAAAGAGCTCTGGTTATCAATCATGTATTATCTTAAGGGCAGACAGTTCGTGAACTTGGCGATGCAGTCCGAGCCCCCTGATACAGAATTGATGAAAAAGGCAATTGAGCAATTTAAATCCGCAAAGGACAGGTACTCTCAGGCAAATGTGTGCTATTGCATCTATACTGTCCTTCTTGAGCTTGAAAGCATAGAAGTGCTGGATGATGAAAACGTCTCACGGCTGAATAAACTGCTGAAAAACGCCACCAAAAGCCTTCCTGAAATAATGGACGATACCGTAAAGTCAGCATTCCATGAGATTGAGGTACTCCTTGATGACAGGAACCTGAAAACAGACCCTAAAATGTTCGAGCGTCTGAATACATGCATAACAAAGATTGATTACTATGCAATGCGCGAGTATTTTAACCATATATCCTGCAAGATACGGAAATACTTAGAGGAACCTTTCAGCCCCGAAGTGAAGTATAGCAACTGGACACTACACATCAAGTTAGATGAACCGGAAAAGGTTCAGGGGGTACTCACAATAAAAGCAGGCGATAGGACTCTTTTTGATGCCCCTCTCGAAAAAACCTCAAAATTACCTTATGAATTCGCCATTCCAAGTTTTTATCCTCAAACCAAAAAAGAAACACTCATATTCACAGATCAAAAAAGAAAACGTGTGAAAAGATATATAGAATACTCTGAAAAAATTAGTTATAAAAAAGGTGATAAAGGCACTCATGATACTTATTTTACTAAATATGATTGCAAACGCCCAGATACTGAAGGAATGTTCAAGATTGCAATAGTCCAGTTAAAATACCGCCTCAATAAGATAAGCAGCACTCTGGTAATTGATGATGATAAAGCATATCATAACAAGATCGTAGAGATACTAAAGGCTGTGCGTGGGAAAGCAAATATCATAGTATTCCCTGAATTTTCAATACCATTTGAATATCTGGGTGAACTGCAAAAGTATTCAGATGATACTGGTATTTGCATCGTAGCGGGTTCTCATTATGTTACTGCAAACAACATCAAGAAATATAATGAGATTTTTCATGATGACATCGGGAAGCAAGACCTTCTGAAAAACATCTCTCCTGTAATCATACCATCTTCAAAAAAAATACTGCACACTGAAAAAATATTGCCAGCAAAAGAAGAACGCAAATTGTTTAACGAAGAAGGTATGGAAAATGGCACTCTGAATAGAGTATTTAAATTGAACAATAATGTGACATTCGGAGTCATGATATGTTTTGACTTTATCAACACTGAATTGCAAATGCGCTTTAATCGCGCATGCAACATCATTCTGGTTCCTCAGGCCAACCCAGGTACTGAACGATTCCATAACATAGGAGAAAGTAATATTATTAATACTGATGGGGAGGGGAATAAAACATACATAATGGCAAGTGCGATATTCACATACAACGATGGTAAAGAAGGGATCATGGGTGGGAATTCAGGAGCAATACCAACACTTGATAAGGCATCATTTAAAAAAGGAAAGGACACAATCATCAAACCTATTAAAGTTGGCAAAGATAAAGTTCATGAACAGTTTATCCAGTTGGCGTCGCTGGATATGGGATTTATCACTGCAAGAGATGCTTATACAGCGCAGACTCCCATTACCTATAATCTAATCCATATATTCGAAAAAAATGAGATACTAAAATCTGGGAACGATGGAAAAAACCCGACTGGTTTCCTGGAATTACTTGATAAAATAAAATCTTGTGATGATGAAGAAACATTAATAAAACTTCTTATGGATAACGAATCATTAATTTACAACCATTCACCACTTATGCACAAAATGCTGATACAAAAACCTTCATGGTATGAAAAAAAAGAATGGGATAAAAAAACCAATCCAGAAAAAATAAAAGAAAATCTGGAAAATTTGACCATAGAGAAGATTAATAAAAAGTGCGCCAATATCGTGGTTGACATGCTATGAGGTGATTAGCACAAAAAGCCTGACTTTTGCCTATTTGTTATCAGAAAACTCCTACAGGAGTATTGTATAGTTTCAATTCATCCCACCTCAATTACGCAATCATATTGCCAAAATTATCTTTGATCTCAGGCAGATCAAATCGTGGGTGCAGGAATCCGGGCAATGATCGCGGATTGGGATATTTATGAATACATAGGATTGTCGCCTGCACGCAGTGCCCTTATGATCTCTTCCACAAAATGCTCAGGTGGCTGGGCACCAACGAAGTCCACTACCTCATTGATAACGATCTTGGGCACGCTCATGGCCATATACTTCTGGGCCAGGTAAGGAAACTCCACCATTTCCACCATATCTGCTTTTATGTGATCATTCTCAATGGCAAGTTTATGGGCCGTTCGAACAGCCATTGAGCAGTAAGGGCAGGTAGGGCTCACCAGCACCTGTATATGCACTGGCTTTTTAATTTCTGAAAGTTTTTTCTTTACATCATCTGACAGGTCTGTCCTCCCCCTGGACACATCGACCAGATCTTCCTTAAACGATTTGAACTCGTAACCCGAAGGGATACCGTAGAACCTGATACCGTAGTCCTTCGCACCCAGTATCGCAATGGCAGGGATCTTCTTAACTCCGTAGGATTTTGCCAGTTTTTCATCCTTGACAAAATCATGGATTTCAACCTTGATCTTTGCTGACATGCCCGCCAACTCTTCCACCATGCCCCTGGTATCGGCACAGAACTGGCATTCGTTCTCCTGGGTGAACATTATTAATTTAACATCACCCTCAAGCTCTTTATCCAGCTTTTTCTTGACATTTTCCTTATCTTTGTCCTGTATCACTGCCATACAATAACCTCCCGCTGTTTCCCTTGATCTTTAAATAATAGTTGAAATTGATCAAATATCTAAATATCTATCAGGTGCTACACAAGTTTCAACTTACCCACCACTTTATCCAGTTTCTCAACCGCTGCCGGCCCGATACCCAGTACAGTAACGGTCCCGGGAGGTATCTGGGTAAGCCCGGCATCAGTGATAAGAGCAGTGGACAATCCTTCCCTGCGCGCTGACTCCTTTAACAAAAATAAGTCCTGCAGGGTGCCGGTCTTAAGTACGACCTTCTTTTGCCCGTCCTTCATCCAGGCATCACGTTCCTTCTTATCTGCAAAATCAGAGGCTGTCACGGCTGCATGTGCTACCTGTACAGCCAGTTTGCCCTTTGAGAGTTTAAGGTCACCACGGGTTACGATACACTGCTTATATTCAGTCATTGATGAGCATCCCATTCCCATCGAATTTCAATGTGTCCGTAGTTCGCTGGTGCCATTCTTCACCAAGCTTCAAGGCTTCATCCCTGTTGAAATCACCTATCTCCACGTCCTCATCAGTGAATCCGGATATGGAGGACATAGGAATGTACAGATTCTCAGCCCCGTGCTTGAACACAAGATGCCCGCCATCAATCGATATGGTCTCACCGATCCTCAGCCCGCGCTGCACCACGAACTTACAGAGTATGTCCTGTTTTGATATGGATTTATTCCCATCCTGCCCCTGGTCGGGTGGTTGGGGTTGATGGGCTCTTAGTGGTGCGGCAGGTTCACTAGGCACTTCCTTTTCTGCCTGCACATTTGGTGGGACCGGGTGGGGTATGGACATCGAGTGCCAGTCCAGGTCGTTATGCTTATGTTCCCATTTGCTGCCCACCTGCCTGCTTTGCTTTGTTTGATCTTTATCCTTTCCTGAGCTATTGGGTACTGCCTTCGATACTACACTTTTCTGTTCAACAGGAGAACTCAGGGCGTCATGTACATTCCCGGCAGATACTACTGGCTTTATTTTTTCCCCGGCAGCTACTATATGCTTATTATTTTCCCGGTCAGCACCGGAATCATCTGTCACACTTTGCCCCATTAGTTTTTTCAACTTATGTTTAAATCCCATCCTTTATCCCTACCAGTGTATTCGTTTCATGTATTTTTCATCAACGCCTAAAAAATCAATGGCCGAGGCAATAATAGCATTGGTGAAAATATATGAGTTGATCTCAGAAATAGATGGACGCACCTGGTTCATCTTTGTAGTTGAGATCTTACTGGGCGTCTTGTCGTGGAAGATGCCCATATCTCCTTCTTCCACAGGTATGAATATGATATTATCCCCATATCCCCATTCTTCAAGTAGTTCAACCATCCTGGAATTTTTATTTACAGTAATAGGGAACACGTCCACTCCCTTGCTGCGGGCCCTCATCATCCCTTCCAGGATCTCCCTGGTATTGCCGCTTCCGCTGATGGGAATATATACGTCGCCCCTGACAAAACTGGGCGTGGTGGCATCGCCTTTGATGTAGACATGCTGGCCCAGGTGTGTCATACGCATCCCTAAAGCTTTTGCCACGAATCCGGACCGTCCTACACCGTCCACTATGAAATGGCCACGACGGTTCAGCAGCTTATCTATCCACGACCGCAGGTATTCATTTTCTAAATTCCGAAGCAGCCTGGCATTTTTAATATAATGGTCCATCTGCTGGTAATATACACTGACATCACCGCTGTCCAGGGCAGGCAGTACGCTGTTTAACAGAGTACACAGTTTCAGTTCGAACTCAGAACCCATGACTGCCAGTTCGCTGGGCTTTTCAAGTTTTATATCTTCGATCAGGAAGACAAAACCATTGTGTGATTTTATTTTTGTATAGGCAGCGGAGTCGGTTTTAGCAGTGATAAGTATCTCACTTGCACCCAGGCGGTGGGCATCTTCAAGATAGTTGATAACACTTTCAGTGCCACCTGAGCCCGATGCAGACAATATCATGTTGGACCTGTCAGGGTCAAAGTAGCGGCGGATGGGATCGTCAAGGGTGGCAGGGAAAAGCGGTTCATATTTCAATAACTGGTGGAGAAAATCATATAAGGCCAGTGCACTCCTGCCCTCACCGATGCCGTATATGACCTTTTGTTTTGTATCGGCCTGGAAAATAAAATCTCTCAGGACTTTTATCAGTCCGCCAATCTCTTCCTCCGGGATATGCTTGAGTTGTTCAAGAAATCGGAGCTGGATGTCAATCGAATCATAAAATTTAGCAGTGGAAGTCATATTGTATCCTTTAATGCTATTATGTTTTGAATTTAATAAAGTTATCCTATGTAAAACGACATGAACAGGCGCCGGATCTTAAGGGGCGAAACGCAATGTGGGGCACCTTGTGTTCCTTCTTGCCTGAAGCAGTATCTGTTCCATATTCAGTCAAAAGTAAAAATGATATGACAACAGTAAGTCAGACAATCTATACACCAGTTCCCTCATCCTGAAATACCATTTCCGTAGGATACACTGTAATAGCATTTTCGGTAATGTCGTAAGGCCGGTACAGCCGATCGTGCAAGGTTCTCCTCATTTTTATGATCCGTATTACTAATCGTATATCCGATCCAATTTCACTTTGTTGTAAAAATAATATGCCGTCGGCAGAGTATTCGATAATTCCGTCTCTTGAATGAAAGGAATTTTTCATACTTGTCTCAGAGGTATATAAAGCTGTGACTCCTGACTTTTTGACTGTCTTATTTAAATCAACTAACCTTATGCGGCTTTCAATTGAGTTATCGAACATAATGTTGAAAAGAGAGATCGAGTCAATTGCAATACGACTTGCTCCGGATGATTCTATAAGTTCCGGTAATTCGACCCTGATCCTTCTGGCCAGGGTTTTAATGTCTGACAGATCAAGTTTTAAAAATTTCAGTTTATTGTTTTCGATGTATTCCTGCAGTTCCCACCCATAGGAAGCAGCAGTTGAAATTAAAGATTCCTTTTCCTCTTCGATACTAATATAAATACAGGACTCTCCTTTATCCAGGCCATCGTGGATATACTGGAGTGCCAGTGTGGTCTTTCCAGTACCGGGATCACCCATGGCAACGACAATATGCCCCTGTGGAAAACCACCATTGAGCATTTTATCAAGTCCGGATATACCCGAAGAGACACGTCCGTTTGGACCGGTCTCAGATAATTTTCCTGATATTTGAGACTTCGAATCCATCATTGGAAGTTATTTTTGTTTCGAATTTTTCAATATTGTTCTGTTCGAGCTGGGGCAACAGCCCCCTGAATTTTGTGATGCAAAGGTTGCGCTGCAATTTCACTGATTTTTTATCCCATTCAAAAGTGAGCACGCCATCAACGGTATCACTAATAATTTCCTGTATATTGGTTTCAAGGATTCTGGTATTTAGTAATAAATATATTAAACCATTCCATTCTTTTGAAATTCGTACCAAGCTTTTTAAGAACATAATAACATCATTCTTGCTTAAATAATCTCCTTCATACAACACAAGTTCAGTCAGTGAATCAAGGATCACGATATTGTTTGCGGCAAACTCCCCGAATAGATCTGAAATCTCTTCAAGGATGTTCTTATTGGAATTACTATCGAAATCCAGGTTTTTTTTCTTATCTGTGAGCCATAGATTTTTGATAATACTTTGACGGAAGTAGATATCAGAAAGCTCTTTGAAGTTCACTCCTTCTTTTAAGGTGTTGAAAAAGTCTTCGTGGAAAGCATAGGCATTCTCATTTAATATGTCTTCTTTTGATCTCGATAAAGAGATGTAGTATATCTCATCAGGAAGTGCAAGTGTTGTATTGATCTCACCTTCATGTTTT